>Ga0307379_10000244_pt1 | contig 96380 bp, 75 predicted proteins | sample UN2MG_FD_202237 | JGI IMG/M metagenome (GOLD analysis project Ga0307379, IMG submission 202237) | Soil microbial communities from Risofladan, Vaasa, Finland - UN-2 | ecosystem: Environmental > Terrestrial > Soil > Coastal area > Acid sulfate soil | place: Finland: Risofladan, Vaasa | collected... | reverse complement strand
TTATGCAGTATATAGAGCTTCAGGGCAAAGAGCCTGAGGACGGAGATTTCCGTATAGATGGCGGACTTTAGTGGGCTTACAGCCCAGCCATAAAGCTACCGCCTTCAGGCGGTAGTAGTTTACTTGACCGCGGTCGTTGTCCGAAAAGCCTTTGCACATATCGTAAGTTGCTTTCTTTTGGTGAGGGAGTGGCTTTTTTCGCTTATGTGGCTTAGCTACAAGTCTCTGCGGTAATTCAGGCCACTCAACTTCTGATTTCTCAAGGTCTGAAAGAAGAACCCGACCAACGGCCTTTTCCTGATCATGTAGTGTTCGCTCAGCGGTTCTCCCGATGAAGTTTGTTGTTGCTACAAGTAGACGGTAGGAAAAGACCGCTCGAGAAGACTCACTCAAAAAGGTGTCGACATCGGCCTTAGTTATGTAATGTGTGGGCGTATACGCTTTTGCTTGGATAGCCCAGATTTTTTTGTCGTAGGTCTGTGCAACAAGGTCAATACCGGCATCCGGACCCCATCTTCCTGGCCACTCGTTCCAAAGCCAGACTTTCTTTAATTCCAACCTGTATTTGGGGTCATTTTCGAGATACCATTTGCAGATATGCTCAAACTGACGCCCACGAACTTGGACGTTCTCATCAAGCTTAGCAAGAAGTTCAGGTAGTGCTGCCATGGCAATTTGCCAGCTTTTCCGCCATTACGCCATTTCCTTAAGTATCTCTGTGTGATGCAAATCTCTCAAAAACTCAAAACTACCACCCCGGCCAACGAAAATCAAGCAGATTTTGGGCGACCAAATACACAAACCACACTAAATCCTTATATGTACGATCACTTTATGTAATATCGGCCGAGGCCCGGGACCTGGAGCGAAAAGAATATTTGGATGGTGAATTGGCAAAATATGAGACATGGGACGATGCCCGCTCCAATATATTTATTAGAGGGCTTTTCAGGAATGAAAATGAATGGTCAACATCATCGAAGCCGCTGTACCAAGTCTGGAGACTCACGGACCGTTGGCAGGATCATCAAATCGGCTGCGAGTTCGGGGCCAGAGGAATCGCCAGCGTGGTCCTCAGCTCAATAGAGCCAGCTCAGGGACCAGGGCGATCACCTGCAGAGACCTCGGCGCCTCTGCCAACGCGAGGACCAGGGCGGCTGCTGGTCGGATCATCGAAGCCGTCGCGAACTCAGGGACCAGAGCAGTTACCGACAAGGTCCTCAGTTCGACTCTGAGCTCAGGACCCGGGGCAATCTCCGGCCGGATCACCGATGCCCGGGAATTACTGCTTTTTTCTTTCAATGAATTCTATTATTTGGACCGATTCTGCCAGTGACCAACCTCAAGTGCGTGCCAAGCGCGTGCCAAAGTGCGTGCCAAAGATGCACATTTGACCTTCGGTTGACCTTCTGCTGTTCTTCGGTTGATGTCATAAGTCTTTATTTGACAGTCGTAAACGGTTTTCTTCACAACGACTTACAAACCCCGATTTCGGATTAGAAATCCGATACTTGTTTCTACGGATTCCGACAATTGCCGGAGAATTATCAAGGACGCCTACGGATATCGCCGGCGGTCCAGGTCCTGGTGATACTTTCGGCCGGGCCCTTGGGCCTACGCCGATGTCACTTGGTCCCGGGGCTGAGTTCTATCAGGATCAGGACGACCGCCTGCAGGACGATCGCGGCTGTCACAAACGCGAGGACCAGGGGGATATATCCGATATCATCCCTAACAACAAAGCAAAAACAGGGCACGTTCTCAAGGCACTAAGTCCTATAGGACCAATTCGGTTGAGATCGCAGTTCACAGGGCAAGTGGCGCAAATGTCACCGGGTCACGCCTCCAATAAAAACTTTTCGCCGCTGTCACCCTCGGGCTTCAACCGCTGCAAAAAATCTACAAGTTCTTTTTCCATTTCCGGCGGGAGTTCAAGACAATTAGGTAATTTCGTAAAAGACAAATACATCTCGCGGAACCAAGCATCAAAAATTTCTTTGATTTTCTCCCGGGGCTGATTTCGGCAGCGCCATGATAACTCTTCAGCGCCGCGAGCACAAAAATCTTTCAGGTGCTGGATTCTTTGTACCAGCCCTACAACCACTTCCTGCCGGTCAAGCAGCTGCTTGCGACGTTTCTCAAGCTCCAGCTTGACCATTTCGGCTTTCACTGCTCTCAGCGGGTCCAGCGTAGCAACCGGCGCCTTTCCCGCTGATACTTTTTTTAGCAGATATTCTTCGTACCACGCCAAGAAAATGCCCAGGTCAAACGTCTTGTCTGCATTTCGCGGCAAGCCGTTTTTAGTATGCCATCTGTGAATCGTTATACGGTGCTTGCCCATTAGCTCGGTAAGCTGGAGAATTGTTACATGAGAAGGGTCGAGCCCGGGCTGTTCTTTTTCATCCAGCAGAAAGTTCTCCACCGCCTTTATGGCCGCCTGATTACCTTCCTTGGCTTCATTAACGAGGGCCGATTTGATCTCGATATAAACTTCGAGCTGTGTCTGATCCCACAAGTCCTCCACTTCCGCATCCTCATCTATCATCGTTCGCAGGACCCGGCCTTTCGCAAAGCCTAATTTCTTTGCCGCTTCCGATACACTTGCCCCGGTCCTGGCCAAGCCCCTCAGATTCCGCAGAAACCGGCCGCGATCCCAGGCCTGCCTGAGCTGCGGATGTTTCCTGAATATCTCCGCCAAAGATCTGCGGGTCCTGATCGCAGCATCCGCTTCGGTCAGGTTCTCGCATTCGAGTCCCAACCTGCGGACCTCCGCCTCATCGACAGGCGGCCTGGCCTTTCCTTTTTTCTTGGCCTTTTTTATTACACGCTTTGTCGTCGCTGCGGCCTTCCGCTTTTTCTTTTTCGGCCTTACCTTCGATGTCATCCTGGCCTTTGCGGTTATCTTGCCGGCTGCCTGACGTTCGTATCTTTTCAATTCATCCAGCTCCGCCCTGGAAAGCCTCTTGTTTTCCTGGACCTTCCGCAGCAAAAACATATGTCTCTGTTTCTTCGCTATATCAATGGTCGAAAGTTTAGCCAAGACTTCACTCACTTCCTTTCGCGTTTTGCTTTGGTGCCGGTCCACCGCTCCCAGCGTTCGACCGCCACATCCACAAAGATCCCCAGACTTCGAAGTGCTTTCAATCTCTGATTGCCTCCGACGATGACATTCTTCCGGCCCCGAGTGTTGACCACGATCGGTTCAACACAGCCGAACCGGCTTATCGAATTCATCAAACCTTCCAGCGCTTCAGCGGCTATCACCCGCGGGTTGTAATCGGCCGGCTTCAATTGATCCAACCGGAACATACCTACTCCGGGGCAACCGATCCGACGGCCTGCAATTTGGCCGGCCGATTTCGTCCGGGGCTTCTTAACTGATTTTTTTGATTTCATTTGTGCCTTTTTTATAACTTCATAGGGTTTCACAAAATTAAAGGTTTGGAAGGAAGTTTTTGATAAATCGGATTTTGTCTTTGTGACCGGATTTGGCTGCAGTGAGAGCGACAAGCAAGACGGCAATATGGGCAATGCTACAGTGATTGCTTGTAGCAGAAAGGCCTCTGACAGATGGATCTTGCATGCATAGGGTTAGTAGCCGAGAAGCCAGCCGTTCTGAACCTGTTCGCATGTTATATTGCTCTTTGAAAAGTTGAGAACCGTAGTCGATAGTCTTACGGATGTCCCTATCCCCTCGCAGATAGGTAAAACAATCTCTGCCCTTAAGGAATGCCGGGTGATTCCAAGGGCAGACAGGATGCTGTTTGGCAAATTTCTTTGAGTGAGTAATTGGACAGCAAAATTTTCTGCGTATTTTACCGCGGTCCCTGAATTTGCCCCAATATATCATCTCAAAGCCAGCGATGCAAACAGGATTACCTTTAGAACAGAGCCTTACAGGTCTGCGTGCGTGCCAACGATAATTGCGAGCGATACGTGGCTTTGCTTTGATTTCATCGATTACAAAAGAGAGGATTTTCTCGCTGTCATAGAGTGAGTCAGCCAGTACTATTTCGGGTTTGAGACTAAAGTCATTTTTAGCCTGCCTGAACATAGGGATAAAGAGTTTCGAATCATGAACATTTGCAGGCTTGGTTACTTCAGCGACTGGAAGTTCTGAAGGCATATCGGTGATTGCATGATTACGATAACCCCAGAAGTAGGAGACCTTCTTTGCAGAGGTTCTGAACTCCACCACAACTCCCAACCGACAGTCAGGATCACCTTTCGGGATACTGTTTTTATCAAACCTGTTTTTGACATTGGTTTTCAAGTTGTTTTCTTTGACATTTGCTGGGACAGGATACGAATCAATGCTAAGGCACTTTCCTGAGATTTCACCAATGGTGATGAGTTCTTTGACAAGAGAGTTTCTGACCTTTTGGAAGATAGCGTTATCTGTATCGCGGAGAAAAGAAGAGAATCGTTCGACCGGCGGCACACAGGATGGATCGAGGCCGCACTTGAGGGCAATACTGGGGTTGTCGGCAAGTTCCAGGACCAAGTCAGAGAGAGTAGGTAAGGGTTTAAGGCACTTATAAATAAGGGCTCGCAGTAACGCTGGCTTTGAGACAGGATTTCGTCCCGGCCCTTGACTTCGATCACCAAGTACCGAGGCGTCGAGATGATCGAAGAGTACCTGATATTTCTTCAGCGGGTTAATATCAAAGAGAAATTCAGCAGAGAGTAAAAGCTTTTGACTACGGTTGACAGCGGACATATAAGATACCCTCCAATTTTGTGAAAGGTTCATCTTTTGCGGAGATTTTTAATAGCAATTATACACAGCTTTGGGTTATTGGAGGTGAAATCCTAAAATCCGCAAGTGTTTGTCATCAAAGAAAAAACAAAAAATGATAGTTCTTTGCGAAAGAGGGTTTCACAAAATTGACAGCTGAAAAATCAAGCGAAAAAATTCACCTCCACCCTCTTTGGAACAGGCGGAAAACAGGGGAAATCGGGGATTTGAAGTGATGTAACTGCTTGATTTGAAATGAGTTAGCAAAGTGGAGGTGAAGTGGCAAACAGGCGTTGTTGTAACGCCTTGTGTAATAGAGGGTTATGAATTTTGTGAAAGGCAATTATAACTTCATATATAGAGGTGATTTACAAATGTAAAGTAACATCGAAAAAAAAAGTTTATAAGCGGCCGCTTTACGCAATGCATTTACCCGTTAAGGACTTATGAACAGGGAGGATCCATTCATTATCAGAAAATAACTGTCAAACATAATCGAAAACTGCCTTAAGTTAAGCCCGAGCAGTCGTTTACATTTGTTGCATCGCATGGCGGCCAGCCTGAAATTCCATATAGGCAGGCGATTCCTTCGCTTCTTCCCCGAGGTCTTTTTGACAGCGTTGCCAGGACGTTTTGTCCCGGGCCCCGAGACAACTGGAACCCTCTTTTTCTTATCTGCGGCGGTGCCTTGGCAATGGCTTATGAGGACCTTATGAGGACCAGGACATCACCAGCTTCAGGAGAATAATATTTACACTTCCATACGTACCTCATACGTACTTTTTTCTTGTTTCCGTGTCGGCGATGAGTCAGCAATGAGTCGGCGATGATTTGAGTAACCGCTTTTATTGCTCAAAAAACCGCATTTAGGTATAGACAAAACAGAGTTTTATGATTAGAGTGTCTTTTTTCTAAACCGAAGGTCAGAGGTTCGAGTCCTCTCGGGCGTAGTTGGGTCGATTATAGAATGAATATTGCCACCGGGACATAGGTGGCAGCCGATACAAAGTAAAAGCATATTAGACGGTCGAAATGTATCTTATAAGAATGAAAGGAAAACACAACAACTTCGAAAACAAATCTCTTAAAAGCTTTTTATATAGCGGCCTTCTTCTATTCTTTTTAGTTCCTAATCCGGTACCGGCATTTGCAGTTCGGACAAACAAGGCCTCGGCACACTCATCCGAACTTGGTTATAATGAGGCAATACGACGCGTCCGCAGTTTTGATTTTGATTCGCTCCGTCTGGCCATCACAGACCTTACCGAAACATTCGGACAAAGCTATCCGAAAGGCCAAAAGTATTTAGAGCGTCTGGACAGCCTGGAAGAGTTAAGCAAAGCTGCCCTTAGCTCTTTTAATCGGAAAGACAATTCAGCAAAAAACGCTCGATCAAAACTCGCATACGACCTCAACAAGCTGCGGTATGATGCATTGCTTTCCAACCCGCTGCTTGATTTTAAGAGGCTGCTGCTGCTCAAACGCAGGCGAGGACAGCTTGGCCTGCCCGTTAACCACAAGTGCAATTCGGGCATCGAGCGGCCCGGCTACAACAACGAAATTGCGGTGCTAGCGCCTGTTCGTCCTGAAGGAAGGTTACAAACACTCTTTCGACCATCGGGGGGGCGATTCGTCGGCGAAATGGACCTTCACTTCGACGCCGACCGGCTGCTTTTCACTATGCCCAAAGACAACAGTTGGCAAATCTTTGAAATCAAGGTCGACGGCAGCGGCCTTCGGCAGGTCTCGCGAGAGTCATCCGGTTTGCTTCGCCCCCGCAGGCTTGCTTCGCAACCCGAAGCAGCGGGGGACGTGGATAACTTTGATGCCTGTTATCTACCCGATGGCCGCATCGTCTTCGCCTCAACCGCTTCATACACGGGCGTCCCATGCTGGCACGGCAAAGAACGAGCCTGCAGCATCTACCTGATGGATGCCGACGGCGGTAACATGCGTCAGTTGTGTTTCGACCAGGACCTCGACCTTCATCCCTCTGTGCTGCCCACGGGCCAGATAATCTTCAGCCGATGGGACTACACGGGGCCGATGCACATGTATTTACGTCCTTTGATGGTGATGAATCCCGACGGCACCGGCCAGAGGGCGTTTTATGGAAGCAATTCCTATTGGCCAAACGCACTCTATTTCCCACGCGGCATTCCCGGGTCTCCAACTAAGGTTATAGCCATTATAGCCGGGTATCACGGAGTACCCCGGATGGGCGAATTAGGCCTTTTGGATATTACTAAAGGATGGCAGCAAGCCGACGGTGTCGTCCAGCGAATTCCCGGCAGGGGCAAGCCTGTCAAAACCGTCATCCGTGACAATCTGGTCGATAAGTCCTGGCCGAAATTTCTTCATCCATACCCGCTGAGCGACCCCTCGACAGGGCTCGGGGCGGGCAAGTACTTTCTCGTAGCCTCACAGCTTAACCGTAAGTCTCCGTGGGGAATCTATCTGGTGGACGTGTTCGACAACATGCTGCCGATTCACGTGCTGGCAAATTTCGACCTGTTTGAGCCAATCCCATTAACCAAAACACCGCGCCCGCCTGTCATCCCAGACAGGGTGGACCTGAAACGAAAGGACGCTGTCGTCTATCTACACGATGTTTATGCCGGACCCGGATTGGCCGGTGTGCCGCGGGGCACTGTGAAAAAATTGCGGATTGTGGCATATCACTTCGGCTACCCGGGAATGGCCGGACCGGATAAAATCGGCTGCGGAGGACCCTGGGAAGTCATGCGAATTATTGGAACCGTACCCGTCCACGAAGACGGCTCGGCTATGTTCAGTGTTCCAGCCAATACACCACTGACCGTGCAGCCGCTGGATGAGCAAGGCAAGGCCGTCCAACTGATGCGGAGCTGGTTCACGGCAATGCCTGGCGAAACCGTTTCCTGTGTCGGTTGTCACGAGCAGCAGAAACAAATCCCACTGACCAGCAACAGGTTGGCTCTCAACCGACCGCCGGTCCGCATTAAGCCGTGGTATGGTCCGCCGAGAGGTCTGGATTTTGAAAGGGACGTCCAGCCGGTACTTGACAAATATTGCATCGCCTGCCACAACGGCCAACCGCGTCCGGAAGGCCAACAAATTGCCGACCTGCGGTCGGAACGATTCATCAAGGATTATCGCGGGCGAGAGCTTACGAAGCTGGGGGCAACTCGATTACACCCGGCGGTTCGTGAAGCGCTCGGCGGCACAGCGGTTCGCTACACACCCGCCTATGAAGCGCTGGTGCCGTATATCCGCAGGGTCAATATCGAGGACCACGTCGGTCTGCTCGTCCCCGGCGAATACCACGCCGATACGAGCGAGCTGATACAAATGCTCAGTAAGGGACATCACAACGTACAATTGGACAACGAAGCCTGGGAGCGGCTGATTACCTGGATTGACCTGAACGGTCCCTGTCACGGTACCTGGGGTGAGGTAAGCCCAATTCCTGATGGCGCCGACCGCCGGCGACGCGAACTAAACCGATTGTACGGCGGCCCTGAAGATGACCCCGAACAGGTTCCGGAAATACACCGCCTGTCAGTCGAGCCGGCCCCTGCTACGGAAAATGGATGCCCCGCTACGTTTAAGGTTGTCGATGCTCGTATCGATGCTCGTATCGATGCTCGCCCTGGAAACTCGAAGCTCGGGCTTGCAGCCTCCAGTTTCGATACCAGCTTCGACAATGACAAACCAGTTTCATCCCGTTATGTCTTCGACGACGCCAAAGAAACCCGGCGCCGACAGAGGGCTGCTGGGGTGTTCGAGAAAACTATTGACCTGGGCGGCGTTACGATGAAGCTGGTGCGGATTCCCGCAGGCAAGTTCGTTATGGGTGATCCGAACGGCCAGACCGACGAACGCCCACCTATATTGGTCTCTATCAGTCAAGACTTTTGGATGGGAGTCTGCGAGGTTACCAACGAGCAATACCACAGATTCGACTCCGACCACGAATCGGGATATTTTACGAAACGCTTCCAGGGCCCGGACGGCCCGGGTTTGTCCCTTGCCGGTCCGAGCCAGCCGGTGGTTCGGGTATCGTGGGAGCAGGCCCTTGCCTTTTGCAGTTGGCTTTCGCAAAAGACCGGCTTAAAATTCACGCTGCCCACCGAGGCCCAATGGGAGTACGCCTGTCGCGCAGGCTCGCAGGAGGCATTTTATTACGGTACCGAGAACGCAGATTTTTCAGCGTGGGCGAACCTCGCCGATAAGTCCCTCAGCGTTCGGCCGGGCCCCACCGGCGGTTTGGAATCAAACATTACGGCCCACTTCGGTAAAGGCATCCTCGAATCAGCCGTCTCTGGCGGAAACGTCCTTTGCGATATACGTTTTGACGATGGGACTGTAGCGACGGCAAACGTGGGCAGCTACAAGCCAAATGCCTGGGGCCTTTATGATATGCACGGCAATGCCTGCGAATGGACCCGAACAACATATAGACCATATCCTTACAATCCTGACGATGGTCGCGATTATCCAGGCCAGGAAGGCAGGAAGGTGGTTCGTGGCAGCTCCTGGCGTGACCGGCCCAAAAGATGCCGTTCAGCTTTTCGCCTGAGCTACCCCGCCTGGCAGCGGGTTCACAATGTTGGCTTCCGGGTCGTTTGCGAAATGGGAGTGGTGAGTAGTGAATTAACCGATTAACCACGCTCCGTCGCCGAAGTTTTGGAGCGTAGGTGACTCACCAATTAACAAGTAGTTATATAGTTATGGAGTAAGTTGAATATGAACAAACATTGCATGAGGAAAGCAACAGCTTGGACATGCATGTTTTTGGTGTTCGCCGGCTTAGCTGTCATCACGACTGCCGCTGAAACCGGGAGGAGCTATCTCTCTCCGTCAGCACTGGTCGCAGACAACCAGACCAAAACGCTCTATATCGCACAGGCCGCTGCGAAACAGGTAGCGGTTTTCGACATAGCCGCCGGCAGGGTAACCAAAAAGTATTCACTTCCGGATATGCCGAGTGGACTGGCAATATCTGCCGACCGGTCGTGCCTGTATGTCACCTGCGCCTCGGCCAAAGGACAGGTTCAGGTAATCAATTTGCAAACCGGAAATATTTATCATACTTTACCCGCTGGGCAAACGCCGATGGCACCAATGCTCAGCCCGGACGGCAAAACCCTATACGTCTGCAACCGCTTCAGTAATAACGTCTCGGTCATAGATATAACTGTCCGCAAAGAGCTGACCCGAATACCCGTTCAGCGTGAGCCGGTCGCGGCGGCACTTACCCTGAACGGGACGTTTCTGTTCGTGGCCAATCATCTCCCCGCCGGCGCCGCCGACAGAGGAGATATCGCCGCGGCTGTTTCAGTCATTAACACTATGACCAATAAGGTAGTGGACACTATTCGGCTTCCCAACGGCGCCACAGGATTACACGGAATCTGTATCTCGCCCGACGACCGATACGCCTATGTCACTCACATCCTCGCCCGATATACAGTGCCGACCACCCAGCTGGAGCGGGGATGGATAAATACCAATGCGCTCAGCATTATCGATGTCCAGAACAAGCAGCTAATTGATACCGTCCTTCTGGATGATGTGGATAACGGAGCCGCCAATCCGTGGGCCGTTGGCTGCACGAGCGATGGAAAATATATCTGTGTCACCCACGCCGGAACCGATGAATTGAGCGTAATAGATGCACCTGCCATGATGGACAAAATCAGGAATTATCACGCTAAAGAAAATAGCAATCAGAACCGGGCAATGGGACAGGATAGTTATGGAAGTTATGGTACAAGTTCAGCAATTTCATCAAACATTCCAAACGAACTGAGTTTTCTTTACGGGATTCGGCAGCGTATCAAGCTTGGCGGCAAAGGTCCTCGTGCCCTTGCAATTGTTGGTTCCGATGTTTATGTAGCGGAGTATTTTACGGACAGCTTAACGTTAGTTGATATAAACAAAACAACAGGGGCCAAAACCACTGCTTTGGCAATTGGATCGACTCCAAAAATGACTATAAAGCGCAGAGGTGAAATGCTCTTCCACGATGCTTCGCTTTGCTTTCAGCACTGGCAGAGCTGTGCAAGCTGTCATCCGGGAGGTGCGCGGGTCGATGCCCTGAACTGGGACCTGCTTAACGATGGTATAGGCAATCCTAAAAATACAAAAAGTCTCCTGCTTTCGCACAGGACCCCGCCGGCGATGTTTACGGCTGTGCGCGAAAACGCCGAGACGGCCGTGCGCGCCGGAATCAGGCATATTCTGTTTTCGGTACGCCCGGAACAGGACGCCGTTGCAATCGATGAGTATCTCAAGTCGCTCAAACCGGTACCGAGCCCTTATCGGGTCAACGGCAAACTAAGCGCCTCAGCCAAACGGGGGCGAAAGATATTTAACATAGCGAGCTGCGCTTCATGTCATAAGGGCCCACTGCATACGGACCTGCGGCAATACAATTTGGGCATTGGCAAAGGCCTGGATAAAGACCAAAAGTTTGATACGCCGACTTTGGTCGAAGTCTGGCGGACCGCGCCATACCTGTACGACGGACGGGCTGTTACTATTGAAGAAGTCCTAACAAAGTACAATCCGGATGATAAGCATGGACTGACATCCAACCTGTCTGACAAGGAAATTACGGATTTGGCCAACTTCGTGCTCTCACAGTAAAATCTTTTAGCACAACGATAGTATAAGGAGATCGGTAAAATGAAAAAAGGCCCTTGTTTTTTAATTTTAACATTGCTTTCTCTGCCCTTAATTTCAATTAGCTGTCATACGTCCGAAGCGGCTCGACTAAGCTCGCCGAAGTCTAATGTTTCCGCGGTGGCGGACGGCGTGACCATTGTTCGCCCGTTGGATTCGACGGCAGCAGAACGTTTAGCGGCAAAAGAGATTCGCCGTTATCTGTATTTGCGGACCGGCAAGCTGCTCCCAATCGTCCAAAGTAAAAACATACTACCTTCGAAAACCTCCCTGATTGTCGTCGGGCAAAAGGACCGTCCTGCTGTCAAAACTCTAATTGCTAAAAATTCAGCTATGGCATCATCGGTAAATTCATTAGAACCTCAGCAATATCTGCTTAAGACGATAGCTTTCGGAGACCATCAGGCTGTAATTATTGCCGGCGGCGATTCTATCGGAACGCTTTATGCCGCTTACCGATTCGCCGAACATTTAGGCGTGCGTTTTTATATGCACGGCGACACAATTCCAGACAAGCCCCTTGCTCTGAAAATGCCCAAACTCGATGAAAAAGGCAAACCATTATTCAACCTGCGGGGAATTCAGCCATTCCACGATTTTCCCGAAGGGCCGGACTGGTGGAACACCGACGACTACAAAGCCATCATTGCGCAGCTACCCAAGATGCGTATGAATTTCTTCGGATTACATACATATCCTCAGGGCGGTGTGGGGCCGGAGCCGACGGTATGGATCGGCATGCCCGGTGACTTCAACACTGACGGAACCGTGAAGTTCAGCTACCCGTCAAGGCATTTTGCTACGCCCAACACCACCGGTTCCTGGGGCTATCAACCGGCAAAGACGGGTGATTATACTTTCGGTGCGGAGAAGATGTTTGAACGCGATGACTACGGCCCGGACTATATGCGCGGAATGAATCCCTGGCCGAAATTATCTAAGGAAAAATCCAATGAATTGTTCGACCTCATGGGTGAGACGCTTAGAGAGGCCTTTGAGTACGCCCACGCCCTCGGCGTTAAGACGTGCGTCGGGATGGAAACACCGCTTATTATACCGGACATCGTAAAAGAGCGCATCAAAACTTTGGGCAGGGACCCATCCGACCCGGCTGTTGTGCAGGAAGTGTACGAGGGTATTTTCCAGCGAATTACCAGAGCATATCCACTGGATTACTACTGGTTCTGGACGCCCGAAGGCTGGACCTGGGGTGACCCGAAAGATGAGCAGATTGAAGCTACGCTGACAGATTTCCGCTCTGCGATTGCAGCAGCCAAAAAGGTTAATCTTCCGTTCACATTAGCTACCTGTGGCTGGGTTCTTGGGCCGCCAAAGGACAGAGCTTTGTTCGATAATGTCCTGCCCAAGGAAATGCCCGTTAGCTGTATCAACCGCAACGTCGGATTTGCACCGGTTGAGCCCGGTTTCGCCCGTGTCAAGGGACGGCCGAAGTGGGCCATTCCCTGGATGGAGGACGACCCTGCTATGATTATCCCGCAGCTCTGGGCGGGCCGAATGAGGCGTGATGCAGCCGACGCGCTGGCCTACGGATGCACTGGTCTGATGGGCATTCACTGGCGAACACGCATTCTCGGACCCAACGTCTCGGCACTGGCTCATGCTGCCTGGGAGCAGAAAAGATGGAACCCGTACTTCGGTAAAAAAATAAAACCACCGGAACCAAAACTCTTAGAAGCTCGGCAGGGCGGTAACGCTGCTCAGTTCCCCAATAACTTGATAGCCGACACTGAGATGGACCCGCTTTACCAAACGGTCATCTGGGACGTAAAAACATATCGGCTGAAGGTTCCAAACGGCTCTTATACAATAACTCTAAAATTCTGTGAGCCCCACTACAACGCCGCGGGCAAACGAGTTTTTGGAGTTAAGCTGCAGAACAAGGCGGTTATTGACAAGCTGGACATCTTCGCTGAGGTCGGCAGGAACAGGGCACTGGATTACACATTTGAGGATGTGAAGGTAGCCGACGGCCTGTTGAACATCGACTTTGTGAACGTAGTAGAGTTTCCGTGCATCGCTGCTTTTATTGTGCAGGGCCGGGACATCATAAGGAAAATAAACTGCGGTGGAACGGCTTACAAAGACTACCAGGACGACCTGCCGGCTTCGGACTCCGACGACAGACCCCGTGACCTGCCGGTACATGATTTCTATGCCGACTGGGCCGTGACGCAATTTGGGCCCGAAGTGTTTCAACCAATCGCCAGGTTATTCGCGAGCCTCGATGGAGGACCAACGGCAGCAGACGGAGGCCGGCGAGCCGCTAACCTGCCGCGCCCATCTACCTGGGTAAACGGCCCCGGTGGAATTAATCCGGACGAAAGACCGTGGGAACAGGTAAGCAGGGAATACACATTCATCGAGAAAATGGCCAAACTACGCCCACAGGTCAAAGGAGCGGGCAATCTGGAGCGGTTCGATTACTGGCTGAACAATTTCCGTTATCTGCTGGCGGTCGGAAAGGTCAACTGCACCTGGGCAAAGTTCAACGAAGCGATGAAGAAGGTCAAAGACCAGAAGAATCCTGATGAACAGAAGCGATTAGCCCGGCAGCTCGCTCTGCCGCTCAGAAGGGAGTTGGTCGCTCAGGTAGCCGATGTGCACCGCTATCTGTTGGCAACTGTTAACACGAACGGTGCGATGGGCAATGTTACCAACTGGCAGCAGCACATAATGCCGACATTGATAACTGAGCCCGGCCAGGAGCTGGCAAATATCTTAGGCGAAGACCTGCCGGCTGAAGCAATACCTTCGAACAAATACGTTGGCCCATTACGAATATTTTTACCGACAGTGCGCACCAGTCTGAATATCGGCGAGGACTTAAAGCTCAAGGTAATCATCCTGGCTCAGAATCCGCCCAAAGATATTGCTCTATACTGGCGACCAATGGGCAAAGGCAAATATAACAAAATCGTCCTCACACATATCGCACGTGGAGTATATTCTATTAAGATTCCTGCCAATAAGATTAAAACTGATCTGGAGTATTACGTCATGGTCAACTCAACTGATGGTCAGCAGGTTTCTTTTCCTGCAACGGCACCAAACATCAATCAAACCGTTATCGTCAGTGAGTTGTTTTAACAATCAACCGGCATTATTAACAAAGAGATATTAATATGAGCAAGTTCGATTACACTCGTCGTCATTTCCTCAAGACTATGAGTTTGGGAGCTGCGGCTTTTGTCATTCAGGGCTCCAAGAGTGTTACAACAGTTTTAGCAAACGAGGCGACGGATAAAAAACCCAATTTCGTTTTCATTCTCGTTGACGACTTAGGCTGGATAGACACCGGCTGTTACGGCAGCAAATTCTACGAAACGCCGAATATCGACAGACTTGCCGCTGAGGGTATGCGATTCACCGATGCTTATGCCGCCTGTGCAGTCTGCTCACCGACCCGAGCGGCTGTGATGACAGGACGCTATCCGGCTCGCCTCGGCGTTACCGACTGGATTCGCGCCCGTTTCCAGGGAGGCAAAATTCCCGCAGACAAGAAGAACCCTACAGAATATGTCGGCGGTAAAAACAAGAAGCTGCTGTGCCCGCCCAACGCGCTTTGGATGGAGCTTGATGAAATCACCATTGCCGAAGCTCTCAAATCGGCAGGATATACTTCGTGCCACATCGGAAAGTGGCACTTGGGCGCAGACGATTGGTACCCGGAAAAGCAGGGCTTTGATTTCAACATCGGCGGCTGCGACTTCGGCCAGCCACCGAGCTATTTCGACCCGTATTCCCGAAAGGACCAGGGACCAATACCGACACTTGAGCCTCGTCGCAAAGGCGAGTATCTAACCGACCGTGAAGCTGATGAAGCGGTTAAATTTATCCACCAGCATAAGGACAAACACTTCTTTCTCTATATGGCCAACTACGCCGTCCATACACCCATCCAGGGCAAAGCTGACCTGGTCTCAAAGTACAAGGCGAAAAAGCCCACAAATCAGAAGAATCCGACATATGCAGCGATGGTTGAGAGTGTGGACGACGCCGTGGGTAAGATTTGTTCGGCGCTCGACGAACTTAACCTGGCCGAGAGGACAATCATCTTCTTCACCAGTGACAATGGCGGCCTTATGGGTGTAACGAGCAATGTCCCCTTGCGTGCAGGCAAAGGCTTTCCATACGAAGGTGGTATCCGCGAACCTTTGATAGTACGTTGGCCGAGAGTTATAAAACCCGGCACAGTCAGTCATGAACCGGTAACCAGCGTCGATTACTTCCCCACCATTTGCGAAGCTGCCGGTGTTCCGCTGCCGCGAGACCGTGACATCGATGGCGTCTCACTTCTTGGCCACCTAAAATCCTCCGGTATCCAAAAGCTAAACAGAGATACCCTCTTCTGGCACTTCCCACACTATCGCGGTAATATTGTACCTTACAGCATCATTCGAGAAGGTGACTGGAAGCTTATCAAAAGATACGATTCTTCGGCAAGCTCGGTAGAACCAGGCAAAACCTTTGAGCTGTATAATCTAAAGGGAGATTTGTCTGAAAGTAACGACCTCTCAGAAATACTGCCGGCAAAAGTCAGGCGGCTCAATGCTAAATTGACCAGATGGCTCAAGCTTTCCGGCGCTAAGCTGCCCAGGCCGAATCCGGACTATGAACCCGAAAATAGCGTGTCTAAAAAGTGAGTTTAATATTTTATACGTACTGTCATTCCGACCGAAGCCCCCGTTCTTGCTTTCGCAGGAAAGCACGGGGGCGAAGCGGAGGAATCTATTTTAATAAATTCGCCAAAGGCGAATCAAAAAATTAAACTTATTTATCGGAAACGGCAATAGTTCGCAAAAGAGCAAAAGCAGAAAAAGGTAAAGGAAAAACAAACCTCAGCAAAAGGAGATTACATTATGAATCGACGGAATTTTCTAAAAGCTATTGGTATGAGCGCCGTCTCTCTAACACTGCCGGGATGTACGAACGCCTCTGGGCAGGTTGCCGGTAACAGCACTCGGCCCAATATCCTGTGGATTTTGTCCGAGGACATCAGCCCCGACCTGAGCTGCTATGGCACACCCGCAGTGCAGACTCCGAACCTGGACAAGCTGGCTCGCCGGGGTATTCGCTTCACCAACGCATATACCACCGGCCCCGTCTGTTCAGCCAGTCGCTCGGCAATGATTACGGGAATGTACCAGACCTCTATCGGTGCCCACAATCACCGCAGCCATCGTGACGATGGCTACACTCTGCCTGAACCGGTCAAGCTGATAACGGAGTACTTTCGTGAAGCAGGGTACTTCACGGCCAACGTCAAGACAGCTGCTCCAGGTGTCAAAGGCTCTGGCAAGACTGATTTCAACTTTAAGTTCAGTAATGCCTTTGACGGCAGCGACTGGAACCAGCGCTCGCCCGGCCAGCCGTTCTTCGCACAGCTATCAATCAGTATGACGCACCGCGGCGGACACTGGAAGGGCCTGGACAAAAAGCTCGACAACCCGGTCGACCCGGCCGAGGTCAAGCTGCCGCCTTACTACCCCGACCACCCCATAGCACGCCAGGATTGGGCTACATACCTGAACTCCATCCAGATGATGGACCAGTATGTCGGCAAAATTCTAAAACGCCTCGAGGATGAGGACCTGGCGATCAATACCATAGTCATTTTCATTGGCGACCATGGCCGCTGCCACGTCCGAGGAAAGCAGTGGCTTTACGATGGGGGCATTCACATCCCGTTGATTGTTCGCTGGCCGGGCAAACTAAAAGCCGGACAAGTCTGCGACAACTTCGTAAGTGCAATCGACATCTCGGCAACAGCGCTGAAAATCGCCGGCGCCAATCCCCCAAAACATATAGAGGGAAAGGTCTTTCTTGCACCTGATACCTGGGGCCTGAAGGGCACCTGGAAACCCGTAAAAGTACGAGACTATATCATTGCCGCCCGCGACCGCTGCGACGAGACCATCGACCGCATCCGCTGTGTCAGGACAAAACAATACAAATACATCCGAAACTTTATGCCGGAGAGGCCATATACACAGACAAATGCCTATAAAGAAAGCTCATACCCGATGCTGAATCTTATGAAGGCTCTTCACGCCGAAGGCAAGCTTACACCTGTTCAGGCCCTCTTTATGGCGCCGCGAAAGCCGGACGAGGAACTCTACGATGTCCAAAAAGACCCGTATGAGATTCATAACCTTGCGGCCTCCCCGAAACATCAACAGACACTGAAAAAAATGCGGAGGATCCTGGAAAAGTGGATAGAAGACACTTCTGACATGGGCCGGTTCCCGGAAAAACCCAGCTCCATAACGCCGCGAGACAGAGAAAGAATATACCCAGAATAATCCCGCACTTTGGGAACCCAATTAGTATCTGTTGTGGAAAACAAAACTGACGATGTCACCCCTGCGAAAGCAGGGGTCCAGAGCGAAAAAGCTGGATTCCCGCTGGAGTTTATCCCGCACGCGATGCGGGGCGGGAATGACAAATACTCTATCCGCAATAGTAACTATTTAAAAAACTCGCACAAAAAAGCACTTCATTGTGTTCTTTTTTTGGTGCGAGACAGCTCTATGATTTCGGTTCCTGCCGGGGCCTGGCTAAATAAACATCTCAATCCAGACCGAACCTGTATTTGTAGGCCTTGCGCACTCCTTTGTCAGGCGCTGGACGTAAGGCGCACACAGGGAAATACGATATATAATATTAGTTTCACTTTAACTTGAGAGGTACGCCTTTATCGCGAGCTGTTGTTACGAATGACTTTATCTCTTCCAGGAGTAGTTGCAATTGCTGAGTATTTTCAAGCAGTCTTTCATAAAATCGTCCATCGTTAATGAGCCTGGCGGCACTGCCTTGGCCGTTGTTTACCTTCTCCAGGATTTGCCGCAACCCCGCTGCCGCTTTACCTATTTCTTCGCTCGTATCGACCATCGCAACAACAAGCTCTTCTGCTTTGGCATCTGCATTTGTTAAAGTTGTTGTCCCTGCAACAGCAAAGATTCGGAATTCTTCTATTGTCTGCCTGGCCTGCTGCATCGTCTCCGTAGCCTGCTGTGACGCATCGGCCAAATTAGCCAACATTTTCTGAAGATTTTCTTTGTTGCTGGGGTGGCCGATGATATCGTTGGCGTTACTAATAAATGTTCTGAGGCCCTCAGCCACTTCATCCAGTTTTTTCTGGCTCTCTTCCGGAAAAAACTCGCTGGTCATACCGGTCGAGCCCTGCAGCCATATTTTGTCCACCAAAAATATTGTTTCAGGACGGTTCGGGTCAATCGGCACCTCAGGCATATCAGGGTATTGTTTAAGTTCGATATAACTACTCCCTAATCCTCGCGTCATAAGTTTTACCTCGATATTGGAGGGAATATTAACGTACTTTTTGTCAATACTAAGAACAACCACCGTTTGATAATACTCTAAGCCGCTCACCATATCCCTTCGTATCTCCGGAGGCATAACCTTTGTTACTCGACCGATTTGATAGCCACAAAAGCGCACGGGCGTGTCCGTCTGTACTCCCGTTGCTGTCGGGAACTGAACGAAAACCTCAAAAGAGCCCATCTTGGTAAAAGCAGATGGCAAATCGCCGAACTTAAATATCAGCCACACGAGCGCACATATACCTATTATCACAAAAACGCCCACAATCATATTGCGTTTTCTTTGGGTGGTCTCATAGTCACTCACTGTTCACTCCCTTTCAAATCACTGCGGCCTTCCATAAACAACTCCCTTATGGCACGCAAAGGGTAGCCGCTATCGTTAAGTCTTTTTATCAGTTTAATTCGCTCAATACCTTTTTCATCAAACATCCGTCTGCCGGTCGGCGTCACTTCTGTCGGCTCAAGAAGCCCGACCATAAGGTAATATTGCAGAGATTGCCGAGAAATGCCAGCTTTTTTTGCGGCTGTACCTATAGGTGATAATTTGCTTTTCTCGCTCAACGCTCATCCCTGAAAAGCTAAAAAACGAAAAAACCATTACGTAGAAAGAGTCTGATACTAAGAATTGTACGAGATTTTACCAAGTCAATTATGCTTTGGCCAGAAGTTTCCCTGCAATCCAAGAGCAATTTTTTCACCGGCCAAAAATTGGAGTTTGGTAAGTAGTGAGTAGCCAATTAACTACTCACCAATTAACTACTCACCAATCTATCGGGAATCTACGGTTTACTGCCCGGGCGTGGGTAAAGCCGCCTGCCAGTTGGCCGGGTCACTGCCTGAATAATACTGGTCCGAAAAGACCCTCTGCAGGACATCACCGGCACCATCCGCAGCCTCAGGCCAGGGTGGTACATCCGCATAAATCACTTCATCCACAATCACCCAGCAAACAGATTGGCCCGGCTGGTCCGGCGCCAGAGGTCGTTCCAGGGCAAGCCGTTCACCGGCATTAGAAAGGTTACCAGACCAGGGTCCTGCTATCTCCACACCGTCAGTTAACAAACGGGTATTATATGCGGTGAAGAAGTCATTCAACCGAGAAGTTTCCACTGCCGGATCGAAACCCACTATTATTAATCTGCCGCGGCTCCGAATAGATGCACCGGCAGGGAATGTGTAATCCACCGCGCCATCCAGACGCCAGGTGCCTTCGGCATTTTCCAGATAAATCCGGGCTGCCGTCGGATTGTATAACTCAATGTACTCTTCGTTAAGCTCTACAGGATGATACATCAGCTCATCAATCACCACATCCAGGAAAGAATTATTATTGGCCGAATCCCGCGATGGTGACATAGCAAGCCAGTACGACCCGCCATCCGGGTAACGGCCCAGAGATATATCGTTCTCCTGACCCTTAAATCTAATACAGTCAACTACGCGGTCTTCCGAACTGCCGGGCAGATAAGACAAAATAACTTCTTCTCCTGCCTTGTTCAGACCAAAACCATTATTGATGGGATTATGGAAATCACCAACCTCGTCAAAACTAATCCAACCATAGCCGGCAATATCAATCGCAGGAATGGCCCATTTCCTTAACTCACTAACGTCGTCACTGAGATACCAGCCCTGTAGATTCATACTCGTTCCGGTGGTATTGTAAAGTTCTATCCAGTCGTTGGATTCGTACTCCGGGTGCAGAGGATTGCTATAATTGGTATGTGCCATAATCTCATTGAGGACAATGGTGGTTAACGGTTCAGGGCCATCTCGCCCGGGGGAACCGCCGATGTAAGTGCTCGCACGCCAGTTGCCGCCGTAGTTCAACGAGCCTTCAGGCTCACCCACCAGGGCGGAATTCAAGACCACCAAAGAATGGCCTCCGCCGTCGGCTGATAGCGGCCATCCGCGACTATCCTTGTATTCGAACGTAGCGACAGTGCCGTTCCAGAAATCTACCAGGCTTATGTTTTCTCCGTTGTTTGACAGCTTGCCGGAGTACTCACCGGCGATCTTACTGGACAAATCCGTACCGTAGTGAGATTTGAAAGCAGCTTCATTCCCAACCACTATGACAAAATCGCCGGGCGCAAGGCCCATAATATTGCTGTTGCTGAAATCAAATGTTATACCTTCGACAAAAGAAACGAAGGCCAAATCGAGCGTTTCATCGCCGATATTTTTCAATTCGATGAATTCAAAATCTTCGTTGTCCGCCGAATCGCCTGCAGGCTGAGCAGCGGGATTGTACATCACTTCGGTGATGCGCAGGTCATCCAGGACACCTTCTGACAGCGGCTCGCCTGCTATAAACTGAACAGGTTCGGACCAGTGACTCCATCGACCGGTGTTGTCCTTCATCCGGCAGCGAACTCGATAGGTCCGGCCAACCTTAACTGCACTTGCGGGTATTTGTATCTCTCTGCTAAAGTCCGTAATCTCTTGGCTTTCCCAGACGGCATCGATCTCATATTTTCCCGGCCTGGTTTGATAAGCCGGTGGGATACTACCGGGCTCGGCCTGTTCAGCGGTCAAACGAATGTCGATGAAACAATCTGAACTGTTGCTCAGGTAAGAATTGATAACCTGTACCGCGATAACATTTGTGCCGGAAACAAGATAATCGCTCGCCTCAGGCAGCGTAAAAGATTCAAAGTTATGATTTTCCGAGCGGTTGCTAACGGTGTCATTAAATGGCAGCTCATCTGACGGAACGTTGCCGCTGGCTACATGGAAACCGTTAATCCAAATGTTGACCCCGTCGTCGTACTTGGCTTCCAGTTTCAATGTTCCGATGGCTTCGACGTCCGTTACCTCAAATGTCTTGCGAAGATAAATCGTCGTATATCTACCTCTCATATCGCTTAGATTGGTAACAATGAACGACTCGCCGTAACCGATAGCCGTTTTGCCGCTGAGCCAGCTTGAATCGTCAAAACCAGCCTGGCGCCACGATACTCCTCGCCAAAGCGGTGGTTCTCGCGTACCTTTAAAATATTTCCACTCGGCACCGTCCTCTATCAGCACGATACCTTGACGCCCGGATACGACTTGAGAACCGGGGGCCACCTCGGCGATACGCCATTCCATCGCGGCAAAGGTACTGCCGCCCTGAGCATCACTAAAGGGGCTTGTCTCAAACGTAAGTGCATTGATTGGAAAATCAGGTCCACAGGTTGCTGTTACGTTAGTCTGGCGCGGGATATCGGGGTCATCCGTAGGAGTGTCAAACTCCCGTTGGCTGGATGTAACATAATCTTTCATAATCTGGACCATGCCGGGGAAGTCTTTTGTCGCGGCCCTCTGATAAAATAGGCCTTGGCTTGCCTTAGATGAAGCCGGATGGGAAAGGTACTTCGGGTAGGCCGCGTTACCCATGACCCAATGGTAGTCCCACATGGCACGGTCTGCGTCCACAATCGAAAGTCCGCCGATGGGATCATCAATAATAGAAGCAAACTCATCAAGCAGCTGGTTCATCTGCCCGGGATTGTAGAGCAGGTCGTGAAACTCGCGGAGGCGATTCTGTAATTCCAAAAAAAGGACTGGGCGACGATGGATACCTCCCTGTTTCCTAAACGGGTCTTCGCCGTCGCCATACATGTTATCCGCCCAAACCAGATCGAGATCCCAGGGCAGTTGCGACCAGATATTGGTTTCAGGATTGAGGTAGAAGAAATAGTTTTTTCCGTACCCCACGTCACCGTGGTGGACGCCCTCGACGACGGCCCGGTAGGAGTAATAGCAATCCAGGTCGATATTATTACGCCACCACTGCTCGCTCGGGTCTGGATCATTGTAATAGCCCCGCTTGAACCTCGCGAGGTCGGACCCATCCGTAACCGCCGTAGGCCCCTGGTTATTCAATTCTCCATTATGGCTTTCTATCTTGTAAAAGTTGCCATCAGGCAGGTCATGCTCATTCAAAAAGTGACCGTCCATCTGTTCAATAGCCAGGTAAAGCCCCCAGAAGTCACCGTCATACTGCGTCCCGCTGCGGGTTATTGGGGAATGAGCAGCGTTGAGTATCCCATCTTCGTATTCTTCATCAATGATTCTAAAGTGCAGCCAGTTTGTTTTTGGAGCCGGGACTCCAGCCATGTTAAAGAGCTTGAAAGTAACGGCTTCAAACATTCCCTGTTCGCCGCGGTGCCGGTAGTCGCCCTGCTGAATACAGGCTGAGAAGTTAAGCCGGTTCCATTTGGTTTTATACTTTTCGCCGTAGTCATCGCGGGCCTGGAAGTGATGGCCCCGATTGAAATCGAACTTCCACATATTTTTGCCCATAGCGTAGCGCCAGACGCCACCGCGCATGCGGTATCGGATGTGGTCGTACACTTTTCCATCATAGACCAGCGTGCCGTACCATTTGAAATCTTTCCGTTGGGGGTCACCCTGTTCGTGCCGCTCAAGCCAGGTGGCTCCCTCAACGTCGGATTTCTTACTGATAAGATGGTAAACGGGCAGGCTGCGCATAACCTCGGTCCCATACTCGACCACAGGGCTAACGCCGGGTCGAACAGCACCATACCAGGCCGGCGCACCATCATAGACAAAATATGCAAAATTCGGTTGTGGATCATCCGTATATGGCACAACAAGATTGCGTCCGCGGGTATCTGACACTGCAATACGGTACCGTATGAGCCGACGGTGGACCTGCAAAGAACCCGGCATTTGTACCGTGTAAATATCATCACCTGCAGCTTCATCGCCGTCGAGTCCATCATCGCGCATCCCGACGAAGACCCAATTCGAGTGGTACTGCCAGTCGTTGATGTTGGTATAACCGCCGGGTTCGACGACCTGGTATCTTAACCTGACACTGGCAACTCCATCGGAATCGGTTACCTTGGCAGTAATGGTTACGAATTCGCCTGACTTAGGTTGTTTGGGATAATGTTCCACCTGGCGGATATGAGGTGGGATGTTATCGACATAAACCTCTGTGTTTTGCGCCGCCGGCGTGGGATAAGCCGAACGCCAGCTGCCGCCAAGGTCGTTGTCAAACAACGGATTAATCAATTGGATAGAATGGCCGCTGCCGAGTTGGTCTTCCGGCACTCCTTCACCCACAATAGGCCAGGGGAATCCAAGTTGATAGTCGACCTGGTCGATTTCCTCGCCCTCAGCGTTGCAAAGTTCGATCTTCTCTCCGTCATTATCGAGCTTGCTTTCGAATTCGAATGGCCCAAAGAGCAAAGCCAGTGGTACGACGTACCTGCCGCCGCTCCATTTGGCGTGAATATGAGCCGGATTCTGAGCTACGATAACGTAGCCGCCTGCCGGCAGTATCGCCCCGGATTCAAACCGGTAAGAGATGCCGTCACTGAAATACCAGCTGGCAAGATTAACATCTGTTGAGCCAAAGTTATAAAGCTCGACAAACTCTATCAGTTCGGTTTTGACATCAGGGTCGTAGTGAATCTCATTAATCACAACGGAAGGTGTAATCTCATTCAAGTCACCTACCGGGACACTCGTGTTACGTAGCGATTCATCATTCGCAGTCCCGATTTTATCGGGACGGGGAACGGAGCTGCTGCGCAGAGTAACATCGGCCTTCGCCGAGACGAGCACGGAACCCGCTGATGATACGATTAATATCAGAGTAAAAGAGAAACTGAAAGACCTGAACATCTTCCAACCCCTTCCTCATTGATTGTTTGGCCACTAATTGCGGTTCAATCTTTGCAAACTACTATTTATACTCATTTTAACATATAAACACCGGTCGAGTCAACGCCTTTGATAAAATATAACCGTTCCAAAGATTGTGGGAAAATTTTCAATGCACAATCTGCTGTGTTTTCCCTTCCTGCTGAACCACAATAAATTGTGGCAAAAATCGTCAACAACACATTTTGGGACAGTTACGATAAAATACGCAGTTAAAGGTAAATAAACTTTTTAGCGTATTAGAATTGACATTCGTAGTCACCAGACCGATAACAACCTTTCCAGGAACTTGATTTCTCTGTTAACTATTATCTGTTGCGGAAACGTTGTTTGTCATTCCCGCGGAAGGGTCTGTTGAAAAAGTCGAGATTGCTTCGTCGCTACACTCCTCGCAATGACGCAAAATGCGTTTTCAAGTCATTGCGAGCGATTCGAAGAATCACGAGGCAATCTCAAAACGTTCATTTTGAACCTTGGCAACAGGCCCGAAAGCGGGAATCCGGCTTTTCCACTCTGGGCGCCTGTTTTCGCAGTGGTGACATCGTCGGTTTTTGTTTTCCACAACAGGAGCTAACTACAAAAATTCCAGAAGTAGCAGATGATTAATGCCGATGAATTTTAGTTGAATATTGTTGAATAGATATTCGGTTGGAGGGATCGGTTATACTTTATGAATCATACAAAGCACCAAAAAATGGATGTAATTGTTGAACGGCCTGCAGAGATTATAACTATCAGCAATAATGACACCATCAAAGCAGCCGCGTTTAAGATGTTTACTAATAAAGTCGCTTGTCTTATCGTAAATAATGACAACGGGGACTTTATTGGCCTCGTGACAGAGCGAGATATTGTCAACCGAGTGGTTGCCGCCTCAATGGACATTGAGAAAACCACCATAAACGAAATTATGACGACCCAGGTTATCTCCTGTTCTCCCAATACTCCGAGCAGCAAGATCCGAGAAATTATGACCTCTAATCAGATTCGCCATTTGCCGATTGTCTATAACAAAGTTGTGGTCGGAATAGTCTCGACTCGTGACCTTATGGCAAGACAGCTTCTTGAGGACCGAGCGGCAGCCGAGGAAGTCGCAATGCTCTCAACTTGCCTGAAAAGCATCGACTTAAACGAGGTCGCCGATATAGTTACACGTGAGGTACCAAAGCTCTTCCAGGCCGAGAAATGTGTACTGTTTATTCACCGAAACAGCTCTATTCGTCAGGGCGGAGCCTGCCATAGCACGACATCCAAAGCCTCCCTACAGGTGGTTCGCAAACCACCACTGCTCAGCTACAACAATTGTTGCTGCCCCAAAGAGATCCTGATGCAAATAAAAGACACGCCCCAATTTTATGACGAAGCTGAATTTCACTATGACAGCATCCCGAGCGTTTGTGAAAAGCTGGGGGCACAATCTCCCCGACTGGTCATTCCGCTTAATACCTCTACTCACCGTTTTTCACCCGATTCTTCGCCTCCGCCGGCAACAAGCGGGGGCAAAACCGCAAGAGCAAAGCAAAATGGTGGGGGCGGTAGGGACGGCCCGGCTACGGCCTCGGCCTTCGCCGAGACGAGCTATTTGTGTATGTGTGGCTTAGCTGATTCCACCGCCACAAATAAAGAGCTAACATCCTATAAGGCGAAATTAGCAAGAGAAATCCTGAACTCCCATCTGACTAATGCAAAGTTGTATCAAGAGGCAAGGCTGACTTCCCTGACCGATGCGCTAACCGGAGTAGGCTCAAGGAAGCTTCTTGAGGATAAACTTCAAGCCGAGTGCGCCCGCACAAAACGCTACAAACGTAATTTCTCCGTTGCAATCATAGACCTCGACAACTTCAAAACAATCAATGATATATTGGGTCATGCCACCGGCGACGATACGCTCAGAAAACTTGCCCAATATATGAAAAGCCAGAAAAGAACTTCGGATGTGCTCACACGCTACGGCGGCGACGAATTTGTCATACTAATGCCGGAAACAAAAGCACAAGATGCTGTTAAATTATTGGAAAGGATTCGAGAGAAGGTCCAGAAAATAAAGGTCGTGGAAAACCTCCCGGTGACAATCAGTTGTGGGATAGCACAAAGCCTGTCCGACGCCACTAATTCTTCCAGAGAGCTAATTCGCAGAGCGGACCTGGCTCTGTACGAAGCCAAAAGTGCCGGACGAAACTGCGTTAAAGTCTGGGACAAAACTATGTCAAAGGTCCTAAACGATAACGACATCGAGACAGAGAAGATTAAAAAGCTACAAAGACGTATTGCCGGCCTGTCAGTGCAGGCGGAGAAGGTCTTTATTCAAAGCATCTGGGGATTGGTCCAGGCACTTGAAGCAAAAGACTTTTATACAAAGAAACATTCCGAAAACGTAATGCACTACGCCGTCGGCATTGCCACGACAATGAAAATCGCTCCGAAACAATTAGAAACCATTCGCCGTGCTGCAATGATTCACGACATCGGAAAGATTGGAATACCCGATGCAATTTTATCAAAGACAGGTGAGCTAACACCTCGTGAACGCACCATCATTGAGCAGCATCCCCTTGTGGCCGTCCGAATCCTTGAAAAAATGACTTTTCTGGAACAGGAGATAGCTATCGTTCGACACCATCACGAAAAATGGAACGGTCAAGGCTATCCGAATGGGCTATCTTATACTTCAATACCGGTCGGTGCACGCATTATGGCTGTAGCTGATACATTCGATGCTCTTACCTCAAATCGACCTTACCATAATGTACGGTCCCTTGACAAAGCAATCGAAATTCTGGCCGATTCATCTGGATACGATTATGAACCCAGAGCCGTTAAGGGTATGGTCGCATGGGTCCGGAAAGTTCGCAGCCAGCTGGGGGTAGTTCAACTCACTTCGGAGGATTTGCTAAATTCACAAAAGCAGCTCGACCAAAGCTCTATGGCTCCCCTTGTTGCTGATGCAGTTACTAAATAGCCCTGCTGCATATGAGTTTTGATGCGGATATACACGCTTACCCCTATTGGAAGGGTTCTTCGGCTGATAGGTGTGACCGTCTTGACACAACCCTCCTTCCGTTATACAAAAACTCACGAAAGGCATACCTGTCCCTTATTCGTGCCGCAGCGATTCAATTGGGTCCATATTGGCCGCACGATAAGCCGGATACAAACCAAAGATTATCCCCACCCCGGCACTGATTCCAAAAGCCAACACTAATGAACCGGTCGTAATCACCGTGCGCATCTGCCCAAAATGGGTTACAAAAAATGGTATTAGAGACCCTAAAACAATTCCAAGAACACCTCCGGACAACGTTAAAATTAACGTTTCTGAGAGGAATTGAAAGATAATATCTCGCTTCTTGGCTCCGAGGGCCCGGCGAATGCCAATCTCTCGCGTCCGTTCACTCACGGTGGCTAACATAATATTCATAATCCCAATACCGCCAACCACAAGTGAAATCGCAGCGATTGACCCGAGAACGATGGTGAAAATGCGCTGAAATTCCTTCGCCTGCCTCATTAGCTCCAGGGGAACAGTTATTTCGTAGTCGCTTTTCTTATGAAATCGACTCATAAGCGTCTGCACGCTCTGGCGTGTCCCCATGACCAGGTTGATCTCTCTAACTTTGACGATTATTTCCTGCAGTTCAACTTTTTCAAAATTACGACTGCCTGAGGTAATCTGCAGTGACATCTCGCCAAAACGGTTCCGCACCGTATTCAGAGGAATATAGATGCAGCCTAAGTTCGCACCGGCCTTCTTTGCCCCTGTGGCATCCTTATCTTCAAGACCATTTCCCGCTTTGGCACTGATCTGTTCGGTAACAACGCCTACTACTCGATAGTAATCACTGGCTATTTTAATATCCTGGCCTAACGGGTCGTCAAAGGCAAACAGATCTCTGACCAACTTTTCATCAACAACACAAATGCCCCGTTTGTAGTGCATATCTGTGCTGCTGAGAAACCGCCCATATTTTACCTGGACATTCGATATCTCAGGAAACCACGGCACTGTACCGATTACTTCTATAGACACCCTGCGAATGCGATACTGTGCTTGCTGGGAGAGACGGCGATTCGGTACTATAACCTGGACGTCTGGTATGCCGTTGCGGAAACGCTCGGCATCGGCATAGGTCAGACCATATTCTTTCATGGTTTGCTGTTGACCGCCGGACGATTGGTCTTCAGGAGGATCCACTGTTTTTATAATAATATTGTGGCTGCCAAGCTGGGCAATCTTTTCCTGTGCGTCCCGACTGGCCCCTTCACCTATCGCAAGCATAGCAATAACCGAAGATACGCCAAAGATAATTCCTAATGCGGTCAGAGTCGAACGCAGCTTGTGCATCCACAGGCTTTTTACACCCAATTTAACTGTGCGTTTTAAACGAAATAAAAACATAACGTATTTACCGCTTATTATATTCCTGTTTTTTTATGCGCCCGTCTAAGAGGCGTATTACTCTTTCGGCACCAGATGCGATACCCTCATCGTGGGTAACAGCTATCAGGGTTTTACCCTGCTCATGCAAATCTTGAAGAATTCCCAGAATCTCCGCACCGCTTTCCGAGTCAAGATTGCCTGTCGGCTCGTCAGCCAAAATAATCAGAGGGTCGTTTGCTAATGACCTGGCAATCGCCACTCGCTGCTGCTGACCACCGCTTAGTTCTGAAGGCCGATGCTCAAACCTGTCGCCAAGCCCTACCATTATGGCTAATTCCCTCGCACGTTCGAGGCTTTCCTCCTCGGTATAGCCCTGGTAATACATTGGAACCTCTATATTCTCTATGACACTGAGCTGGTTAATCAGATTGAACGACTGAAACACGAAACCAATTCGGGCACCACGTATTAAGGATAGCTGGTCATCTTCGAGTTCGGAAACATTCTGGCCCCCAAGAAAGTAGCCCCCGCTCGTGGGACGATCGAGGCAGCCGATCATATTGAGCAGCGTGGATTTACCTGAACCGCTGGGGCCCATGATAGCTACATATTCACCGCTTGTGATGGTCAGGTCAACTTCACGCAATACCCGCAGCTCCACTGTCCCAAGCTGGTAATTCTTACACAACTGCTGCATCATTAATATCGGAGTATCACTTTTTAAATCAAGGGTTGGGTTCACTTCCTGCACCGCCTTGTCTTTGCCTCGTTCCACTTCCGCCTTGTCTCATTCTATTACGCATACTCTGCATACTCTTCATAAGCTCCGCTTTGAACTTTTCCGGGTCACTCTTACGCAGTTGTCCCAGCTCTTTGGCTTTTTCCGGGTCGGACTGTGCCAAACCACTCATTATCCGATTAATCATTTCATCTGTTAGCTGAAGCTGTCTGCCGCCCTGCGGTCTTTCTCCACCCTCCGGTGGTCTCATATCCTGTGAGGGCCCTTCACCCTGTGGGCTTTCCCCACCCTCCGGTGGTCTCCTCCTGCGCGTGCTTTGCCCGTCCTCAGCGCCCCCAGGCCGTCCGGCTCTCCTCTCTCGGGGCTGACCGTCAGGCTGGCCTTGAGTTTCCGTATCATTCGCGTCCGGCCTTGTTCTCCTCTGTGGTATTGGTTGTTGCTGTTGGAATGAGGCTGGGCCGGTCAATTCACTAAAGAGTGGAGGATTGAGCATCACCTCCTCGCCGACCTCCAAACCCTCAATAATTTCCACAAATGTATCATTAAAAAGCCCCGTTTGGACAATACGCTCTTGAGGTCTCTGCGAGGTCTTAACGTAACAGACTTTTCTGCCGGCTCGATTTGACACTACCTGAATAGGCACAATTATTGAGTCCTCTAACTGCCTGACGAGAATTTGTACCTTACATGACATTCGACTTCTCAGAAAATCATGGGTACCATCTATACTAACTAAGGTTTTGTAAACCTTAAGGTCGGGATTCATGAAGCCACGTTGCTGGTCAGGCAGTGGAGCCACCTCAAGCACTTCGCCCTCCAATACTCTGTCGGGGAAAGCATCCATTACTATCGTTGCAAGCTGAGCCGTTTGTACCTTGTCAACCTCTGTCTCGTGGACACCGATTTCAGCAACCATTGCCGCAGTATCAGGCATTGATAAAATCGTCTGCCCCTCAGAAACTGTTTCGCCTTCAGCAATAACTCCGCTGCTGCCTCCCCCCCCCCTATATCGCATAGACCTAAACATGTCGTCGCTGCCGCCGGTACCATATACTACCAGACCCGGAGCTTGTGCTCTAATTGTACAATACTCGATATTCTGTTTTATTTCTTTGACCCTTTTTTCTTGCCAGTAAAGCTGTTCTTTGGCTGTACTTAGTTTCACCTGGGCCTGGGCCAGTCTTGAACGACACTGGGCGTAAACCCGCTGTAATTGGCGACCAGCCTCAACGTAGTCACTGAGGTTTTGCTCGGCATTTTTCGGGAAATCATATTCTTTAAATAAAGCCAGAGACACCTCCGCACTTTCTTTTGAAAAAGTACGATTTATCACATTCAACTCATCTCTTTGAAGGTCAAGGTCGGAAACGTAATTAGCATCGTGAAGTTTTCTGGTCCCGGTCAACGTATCCACTGCATTATTTAAGTTACCCTCGGCCATGACAATGTCATCCTGTAATCTTTTCAACTCCTCCCCGGCAGCCGAACCGTCTAACATATTCGGATCAGTCTTTACTTCCCCAAGAAAGGGGGATATATGTTCCGTTAAGTTCGACTCTTCATTTACACCTTTAACCAGCTTATCTGCGAGTTCTGCACCTAAATATTTCTGAAGGTCCAACAGGGCAAACCTTACTCTCAATTGAGCGTCCGCAATATCACTTTCATTTTGTATTTTCTGAATGTCATGCGCTTCTGTTGCTGAGGTAACGCTTTCCTGGTCACCGGAAAGTTCCATATCCTCCTGTATCAATCGCTCTTCTAAACCCGAAGCATCCAATTGTACAAGTACCATGTTGCTGTCTACATCTTCTTGAGTCACATAATAGCCTGCAGAGACGACATTGAGTATTGTTAAATCTCCCGTCTCCCTTCCTCTTTCGACCTTACATTTGTATTCTATTGATTTATGGGCCCTGATACTGCCGCCTTCGGTAACGGTGATGGTCAAATTATCACGGCGCACGGTGAAGGTTCCGCCGCTCGAAGTGTCTATGCCTGCATCTCTTTTTATCGCTGCTGCCACTAATCCCGTAACCAATACTGCCACTACAATAAGCAACATTATCAACCACCGACGCTTTATGCGTTTCCTAACACGCTGACCTTGATTACCCGATGCGTTTTGATTTTGTTTGTCTTTGTAATTTTTCATTGTGTTCTTTGCTCCCACATTCCATCTGGTTTAACCTGCAAAATACCAACATCACGAAAGAAACTCATTTTAGCAACCGTATGATTGACTAAAGCTCCCGTAAGGTCATTTTGAGCTAGAACCAAGGCGTCATTTGTTTCCAGCAGAAGCCGTATCGTACCTCGCCCGTATTCTAAAAGCAATTTCTGTTCTTCCACGCGCCTTTTTGCCAGTTCTAAGCCGATTTTTTGAATCCGGTAAGTTTCTCCGGTCTCGGCGAGGTCACGATAAGCCTGACGCACGTCCAATTTGACATTCTCAGATTCATTATCATATCCGCGCTGCCTCTGCTGGAATGATATAAGTTTACTCATGTAATTATTGCGTTTACTTTTTCTATCGAATGGTAAGTCGGCTCCAAGACCCACCGAGTAATCGCCCTGGTGAAACAGTAACCTGCTAAAGTCGGTTCCCGTAGGTGACTCTATATTTTCGGCACCGCCGGTTAGATTTAACTGAATGCCAAGACCGTCAGCGGCCAAGGCAAGCTGTCGTACCGCATCGTCAACTTTATTTCTGCTGTTAGCCAGGTCCAGGCGCCGGGCCAACGCTATCTCAATCGCTTCGGCTTCCGTATAATCAGGCTGGCTTATGCCGATCGCTTCCAGCGCTGCCAGCTCATTCTGGTCCAACACGATGTTGGCATCGGTCGGTAAAGACAACCTTATTTTGAAACTGTCAAGAAGCTGTTCATATCTTTGTTGGGTTGTCACAAGGTTGTTTTCTGCACTAAGCAGTCTCTGTATGGCCTCATCCGCATCGGATGGGGCCCTTTGGCCAACTTCAACCTCCATTTTCAACTGGTTTGTTGAGTCAATCAGTCTCTTATAGCTTGCTTCGGCGATGGTTACTGAGTTCTTTTGCTGCAAAACGCGATAGTATTCACTTATAATACCAACCACAAATGTCTTACGATAGCGGTTGAATGTGCGTATGTCGTATAAAACCTGTCGCTCTTCCTGCGTCAGGTCTTCTCTGGCTTGCCTGCCGGCACCGGCGCCTAATAAAGGAACGGTCACAGTGGCACTTAGAACCGAACCTAACGAAGTATGAGGGTCGCCGGTAAGAAACCGTATCCAGTTAAGTGCCAGGTTGGTACTAACCTGAATTCCATCGGCTAAAAGGTAATCTTTACTGACTGCGAGTTGCGAGTCAACCCTTCCTTCTTCAATGACGCCACTTGCATCCTCGCCCTCATTTGTGTACGTGGCGTCAATGGTTCCAAGCCATTGAAGTGCGTATTGATGACGGATTCCTGTTAATCTGAGTGCTGAAGTGTAAAGCCTTTCTTTTTCAGACTGGTAGTCCCGATTAAATTTTGTAGCAATTTCAACGGCCTGTTGAAGATTTATAACACTTGATTCCGGTATTATTTGTGCAATTTCCACGTCATTCGGGGATGCCGGTGTATTAGAATCGCTGATTGTATAATTAGCTTTTATACCGAAGTCATCCTGCCATTTGTCGTCAATAATCTTATAAACTTCTTTATCGGCATCGGCTTTGTGGTACTCGGGGCTGCACGCACCGGCAAAGCCCAGCATCACAGCAAAACCGAGCACCCAGCATAACAACGTTACAGGTCGAAATTTACAGAACATAAAATTCTACTCCAACACACTTCACACTTGCTTAATGCTATTTTTGTTCAAATTTAGCTCATTATAAGATAAGATGTTAAAAAACAAAGATAAAAATCTCCCCCGCAAGTGCTTCCAGGTTTGAATATTTGCCGTCAGTTTCACGCCGCAGGTTCCGGTAAAATCTGCACTTTTATCAACTTATATGCCTATACCAAAAAAATCAGGCAAGGCACTTTTGAATTATTAGTCCTTCGTCATATTAGTACTGACGCTTTGTTTTGTCAAAATATTGCAAAAATCTAATAATCTTCACTACAAAATAACATCAAATTTTATTGCAAAACGGGACAATTAAGTATAAAATCATAGATTATTCAAAGCTGGCGGCGTAGCCAAGAGGCCTAAGGCGACGGTTTGCAAAACCGTTATTCGCCGGTTCGAATCCGGCCGCCGCCTGTTTTTCTTGTCTTCAACCCATAATCCAGGCGGACATTATGAAAGTAAATATCGAAAATCGCATTCTGGAGCTCCTCGATGGCGATATTACCGAAATGCAGACTGACGCCATCGTCAATGCCGCTAATGCCCGATTAATTCTGGGCGGTGGGGTCGCGGGGGCAATCAGAACAAAAGGCGGCCCCGAAATCCAGCAAGAATGCAATAAAATAGGCGGAACATTTGTTGGCGGGGCCGTGATAACAACTGCCGGAAATCTCAAAGCAAAACACGTAATTCACGCTGTAGGGCCTCGAATGGGCGAAGGAAACGAGGACCAAAAGCTAAAAAATGCCACACTTAACTCACTTAAATTAGCCGACGAAAATAATCTAACGAGCATTTCTTTCCCGGCAATCAGCGCAGGCATCTTCGGTTTTCCTATCGAAAGGTGTGCCGAAATAATGCTAAAAACAACCATCGATTATCTTAAAGGCAAAACCGGCCTGAAAAAAGTTGTCTTTTGTCTCTTCGGCCGGGACAGTTACCAGGTCTTCGCAAACCGGCTTAAGCAGGAAATCTCAGAATGAGGGCAATGGTATTAAAAAAGCAATCCCCGATAGATGACAAACCTTTAGAACCTGCTGATTTGCCAACGCCTACCGCGGACGATGGCCAGATACTTGTTAAGGTTTCGGTTTGTGGTGCCTGCCATACCGACCTCGATGAAGTTGAAGGTCGGCTGAAGCCGACAAAGTCGCCGATAGTTCTCGGCCATCAGGTGGTTGGAAAGGTAACTGATAAGGGAAAAGATGTAACAAAATTTAATATCGGCGACCGTGTGGGAATTACGTGGCTTTATTCAGCTTGCGGCAGATGCGATTTTTGTCAAACGGGCAGTGAAAATCTCTGCGACCAGGCAAAATGGACCGGCAAAGACGTCGATGGCGGCTACGCCGAATTTACTGTCATCGGTGAGGATTTCGCTTATCCAATCCCTGAGCAGTTTTCGGATTCGCAAGCAGCTCCGCTTTTATGTGCCGGGGTAATCGGTTATCGCACACTTAGACTTGCGGATATAACAGATGGCCAAAAGATTGGGTTGTTCGGCTTTGGAGCATCGGCCCACATTGTGATTCAGATAATCAAACACAAGTTTCCTAATAGCCCGGTTTATGTCTTTACGAAAACAGCCAAACACGCCGAGTTAGCCAAAAGCCTCGGCGCCGTCTGGACAGGCCGCTCAGGTGACCGGCCTCCTGAGAAGTTAAACAGGATTATGGACTTTACACCGGTAGGGCAGTGCATCCGGGATGCCCTCAGTGTTTTGGAAAGAGGCGGTCGATTGGTTATAAACGCCATTCGTAAAGAAACGCCTGTCCCGCCGCTGGAGTATGCGGAATATCTCTGGCTCGAAAAAGAAATAAAGTCTGTTGCCAACGTTACGCGTCTGGATGCAGAAGAATTCTTACCCTTGGCAGCACGGATACCTATCGTACCAACAATCGAGGAATTCCCCTTAAGGCAGGCCAACGAAGTACTCTACTCGATTAAACATTCGAAGCTTCGTGCCGCCGCCGTCCTGAGGGTCTTGGAATAAAGATTTAAACTCCATCGACCCCAGCTTAGATTCGCAGGGGCGGTGAGGTTAAGGCTAAGAGCTTATCCGAATAACCGGGTCGTTATGAGGCCGAGCGAAAACTTGTCCGCCTATGGCGGAGTCCAAGGCCAAGGCGGCAGGCCAAAAATGCTCGGAGGCGTGGTTTGCTCCACGTTGAGAACGTCTTTTCACCGACAACACTGGCATCGGGCTTTGCAGCCGGCCCCGAGTTTACCCCCGATGTTAGCTCACTTGCTTTTCTGTCGGGGGCAATAGAGCGGGTTATTGGGATAGGCTCTAAAGCTGAAATCCTGATACAGTCGGGATTGAAAAGGGAACATCAAACTCCTGTGGTGTTAGCGTAAAAGAAATCGAATCGCCAAAAACATGCCTTGGGGCAATTGAATTTATCAAACGAATTTGGTATAATAAATAATAGTATAAAAGCTTAGCAGAGTGGTTATGCTAAGCTTAAAAACAGGGCAGGGCTTTTTTGAGAGGCTGGCATAATGGAGACCAAATTTAACATCTTCGAGATTCTCCAAATAGCCGAAAAAATCGACCATAATGGGGCCAAGTTTTACCTTAAAGCGGCCGAGCTGTTCGATGACCCCGAACTTCGTAATATATATTACAAACTCGCAAACTGGAGGGCCAGGCACGAAAAGATCCTCGCACAGAGGAGAAAACGGTTTTCTGAAAAGACCGGTGAATTCGGTACTTTCGACCCTGATAATTACGTCTTGTCAAATCCGCACGTCATGGCGGATCTTACCGTGTTCGCTCACAAACCAAACTCATCAGGAAGGCTGACCGGAGCCGAAAGCAGAGGGCAGATATTTAAAGATGCCACCAGAAGAGCAAAGGAAGCTATCATTTTCTATAATGGATTAAAGGACTTTGCACGTGACCCGGCCAGCAAAGATACAATTGATAAGATTATTAAAGAAGAGAACCGCCACATCCGACTACTCACTGAACAATCAGAGCAGCGGTAATCGACCATATAATTAAAGACATCGAATCAACTGATTGTTGTCAGTCGAAGGCACAGCAATACTGCACTGCAAAAGCTGAAATCCTCATATACAGTAGCAGTCGTATCAGTGATTGTACCTTTGGCCTTTATACTCAAAGCATAGCTTAATGGCTGATTTGTTACTTACCGGAACCAGTTCCAAGGTTTTGCTGTATCTGCTTGTAAATAACTCGCGACCTTTCCTCGTTGCCCCCTAATTTGCCTGTTTTAATGCTAAGCTCGCTGCCATCGCCAGCCCCCGGCTCAATCCATATCGTGATTTTCTTACCATCCGCAGCTTTGGCGACAATTTTTGCTATAAAGACATCTTTGGCCTGTTCAACAATCTCTAACTCCAATTGTTTTAGAGCCTTTTCTGTCGCCAAATACACGCTGTTCAAATCCTTGCCGGCCACAGCGTAAAGTTTGCCGCCTGAATAAACAGCGGCATCGCTACCTATGATGGTAGGTCTGCTACAGCCGCACATAGCCAGCATTAAACCGGCAAGCACACAAACTGTACACTTCCTTTGAATTGACATTTTTTTTACTCCTTAAAAAAATATTATTGTTCGCGCCGTTTATTTATATCCGGCTGCTCACATTGTCAACACTTTATTTTAATTTTTCCCATCATCGGCAGCGAACAAGCTGGTCCATATCCACCTGAAGCTGAGGAATATTTGTTTTCAGGTCCTCGATAAAACGCAAACCATCTTTCCAGTATCCCGCCGTGGGCCTCAAATCTGCATTAAAACCGGCAAAATAACGGTTGATATGGTGGACTAAAAGCTCCCGCACATATTTGCTTACCATCGACGCCAGCGATACCGGTAAAAATCGTTCATCTGCACCGACAACAAAATGTAAACGCATACCTTTACCGCCGTCTCGCAATTCATAGCTGCTGGCCGTCGGACTCTCACTGAGAATCTTCAATTCAACATCGCTGAACATCCGCTGCAGATGTTTCCTATAGTGGACTCGTCCCCCTTGCCTGTCAACTATAATTTGTAAATCATTATCCGCAAAATTATCTAAAGCCCGCTTTATAAGTCGCGAGGTTGCGGTAAAAAGCACATTAGCCTTGTTCTTCACAGAAGCCACCATCTTGTTATAGTACCCAACGTCCAGACAATAGCTTTTCAGCTCCAGCAATTCGATGCCGTTTGAGGCCATATCGTCGGCCAGGACCGCCGAGGCAATTCCCTTATCGGCGGCATCAGCCGAAAGGCGATAACTTCCGGCACCCTCGTACCAGGGATAAGCACTTATTCGCTCAAGGCACTCCGGACATAATAATTCTATAAGCTCGGCCAGCGTGGCCGGCTCTTTATCGAGACATTTCAAGGCCCCCAGGACCGTCCGCTCCAAATGCTTGATTCCCACAGCTCTGCTGTAAGCCTTCTTGCTGTCGGTGATGAGCATTCGCCCCGCAAGATGTTTCCGCCTGCTGCCGACACTTTTTCGCAAAATCTGCCATAAGTCTGATGTCAAAATATGATGCGGCAGCGAAAATGTGCTCGACGATACGACCAATGGCCCCAGAAGCGGCCCAAAGCCCGCTTCATCTATTCCTACCAAAACAACCATCCGTGGAACTCCTGCTGTCCATATCGAAATTACCTTCCTTGCATCTGCAATCAGCCATTATATTATACTATCCGGATGAATATAATAACTAATTGCTCTCCTGATTACAACTTTTCCTTTATTTTGATTACCGTCTTTTTTGATTAATTTTTCGATTTCTAACGTTGATTTAAGACAGACAACTGTTATAATGGTGTAGTTGAAACTTTTTCTAAAAAGGGGATATATGAAGATAGAATTAGAATTTATAGAGCCATTGCTCGGAACGTTATCAGGCAATCCTGAAATCGCTGAGGAGTTCATCGCAGCCAAACATCCAAGTGGGGAAGTGCAAGAAGACGAAGCAGAAGCTATTGAAAACCTACCAGAGATTTTGGAGAAATCCAGCACTGTATTCCCGCGTGACGAAAAAGGCAAACTATTCATTTGGGATTATCAAATAAAGGGTTTCTTCAAAGATGCGTGTGCGGCAATGATTCACAGCGATGCAATGAAAAAAGAGGAGCTAAAGAAATTTCGGCTAACTGAGTATCTGCACAAAAAGACTATTGACCAACTTATATTCGTGTCTCCTCGGCAGATTATTCTGCAACTACCCAATAGTTATGACCCTAACAAAATTAAATTTTGCGAAAGGCCATTGCGGGGTCAAACAATGAGAGGGGAGCGTATTGCTCTGGCACGGTCTGAGCAAGTGCCAGCAGGAACGAAAATTATAATAGATATAGTTACCCTAAATTCCAAATTGGATGAATTTATTAAGCATTGGCTAACATACGGTGCGTTAAGGGGATTGGGACAATGGCGTAATAGTGGAATGGGTCGTTTTAGTTGGAAAGAGGTTCAATAGCTTGCTCAGAAACAAAAACCCTAACCGGCAGCACAGGGCAGAGATAAGCAAGGGCAAAGTAAGTAATACGGAGTAAAAACACGACAAAGGCCCTGCAACAGCGGGGCATGGTGCAGCCAAGCACCGCCTCGCCTCGCAATGGCCCTGCCCTGCCCGGCAACGCAGTGCAAAGGATAGGCGCTGCCTCGCATAGTCAAGCGTAGCAATGCAAAGGCGTTGCCTTTCTGGGCAAAACTTTGTAATGCAGTGCGCGGCAAAGGCAGTGCACGGCTAAGTGCTACAATGCGATGTAAAAGCAGCGCGGAGTGAAGTAGAGCACAGCATGGCAAAGCACTGCAACGGCCATGCCGGCAAAGGTGCAGCATCGCATAGAAATGCTTTACGAAGCAAGGCATTGCGAAGCAAAGGCGGAGCTTAGCCAGGCGGGGCAGAGCAAAGGCGCTGCAAGGCGAGGATAGGCATAGCTGAGCAAAAGCGGGGCCGAGCGTGGCGCGGCGCGGCAAAAGCAAGGCGCGGCAATAGTGAAGCAGGGCAATGCGAAGCAAAGAAAAACAACTAAACAGGAAATGAACCTTCAGAATAGGCCTGAAAAAACATATAATGTTTAGCGCTTTAGTTATACAGGTTTGATACATAGAGGGAGGCACTATCACATGAAAGTATTCATAAGTTGGTCTGGCAAAACGAGCGGCGAATTGGCAAAGATATTTCGAGATTGGCTCCCCAGCGTTATCCAGGCTGTAAAACCCTACTACTCCACCGATGACATAGCGAAAGGCATGCGTGGAAATACCGTTATTGCAAAAGAACTCGAGCAAGCCGGTGTTGGTCTTATTTGTTTAACTCCCGACAATTTGGACGCCCCCTGGATAATGTTTGAGGCAGGTGCCCTTTCCAAAAAACTTGATACCTCACGGGTCTGCCCTATTCTGTTCGCCGGGCTTGAGACAACCGATTTGAAAGGCCCGCTTGTTCCGTTTCAGGCTGCAAAATTCAACAAAGAAGAGATTCGCAAAATGCTAACCATGGTCAACAAAGAACTGGGTGAGGATGCACTAGAGACCAAAGTTCTCGACTCGGTCTTTGAAAAGTGGTGGCCGGATCTCGAACAAAGAGTTGAATCGCTTCTTTCAGAGGCTCCTGAATCAGCCCCCAGAACGGTACGTAACGACCGGGAGCTCCTCGAAGAAATTCTCACTATAACTCGCTCAATGAGCACACAGGTACGCCTTACAGCCAGCCTGCAGAGACACGCCGCCCGAGTCAGAGAACCCGGTCAACCCCTTATTGGGTCTACGGAAGCGATTGCGCTTGCATCCTTACTGAAGGAGAAAGGTTGGACAGCTAACAGTCTTAGAAGCGTCCTGGAGGCCTTGTCTTTACCGGCCCCGTTTATACATAATGTCCTATTACCGGATGTAGAAGAGCATCCTGAACAACAAATGTTCCCCCTAAAATAGACTGTTTAAGGATTTTTTTGGACATCTCTTTCGTAGTAATTTTCTTCGATACTTTTGAACGTATGACCGCACTCGGAAGCCTCAGAGCCATAAGATTTTCAAAATCCTTAACTTATCCTGTTTGACCTCCTTAGTTTCAACGAAGGGGGGAGAATCCAGCATCGAGTGCCGAGTCTCGGACATTTATTTAAAATCTACTTGAAATCAAACTCAAAATTTGGTATAATACTCACTTGTTAGCCAGCAGGCTAACAAAAACCGCCAGTAGGCGATAGATATAGCGGAGAACCGCACGTTTTCGTATCAGAAGATACACGCCAAAAAGCATCGTTCATAAATATCGAAGTCAAAGTCAAAGATCCGCCGTCTTTTGGCGGAGTCAATATTGGAGCGAAACGGAAAAACCTTATGGGAATTACCAATCATGAGCATCGAGAATCCAACTTTAGCTCACTTTAGGCACTTTAGCTCACTCTTCACTCTCTCGCACCTCTACATCTGTCGAGGAATCTCTACAAATCAGCCCCTTTTTATGCAAAACAAACCCAATTTCCAAGTGGCCAAAATGAACGTAAACTCATTAGTAACAATAGAATATAAAAATTTTATCCCGCTGGCGGGGCAAAAAAACAAACCCAATTCAAACCCAATCTTGTCCGCCGTAGGCGGATTGCCAATGGCCAAAATGAACGTAAACGCTTTTTTACAAAAGGATTATGAAAATGAACCACCTTCAGGCTCCAAAAAAACAAAGCCAAAACAAACCCAATCTTGTCCGCCGTAGGCGGATTCCGAAAGGCCAAAATAACTCGCCGGAAAATCCGGCCACACCCACGTATAGAACGTACTCAGGTTCTTTGTTTGACATCGTCCCTAAGTGCCTGTAGAATCTTATCTCTAAAAACCTATGTTTATACGGTGAGGCTTAGCATGCAGCTAAAGATAAAGTTTCTCGGTGCAGCTCAGAACGTTACAGGTTCGCGGCACTTGTTACAGGCCAATGGCACCAGACTTCTTGTGGATTGCGGACTATATCAGGAACGGCAGTTCAAGGCAAGAAACTGGGAGCCTTTTGAAGTTCCGCCCAAAAGTATTGACGCCGTTCTTTTGACCCACGCACATCTGGACCATTGCGGCCTGCTGCCCAAGCTGTCTAAAGAAGGATTCAAAGGCAAAATATACGGCACCTCGGCAACCGCGGAAATCGCTCGAATTATTTTGATGGACTCAGCCAAGCTGCAGGAAGAAGATGCCGAGTACAAACGTAAAAGACACGAGCGGGAAGGTCGAAAAGGTCCTTATCCGGAGGTCCCACTCTATACTATGGCCGATGTTGAGGCGTGCTGCCCACTGTTCTCGCCTGTCAAATACAAACAGCCAATAAAGATTGACAACAGCCTTGAGGCAACTTTCTATGATGCGGGTCACGTCCTCGGCTCTTCGATAATACAGATTAAGGCACAAATAAACGGAGAGCAACGCACTATTTTATTCTCCGGCGATATGGGCAGGCCGGACAGACCCATCGTACAGGACCCTGCTTCTTTTGAGCAGGCCGACTATATTCTTATCGAGTCCACCTATGGTGACAGGGTGCACCAGGGAAAAGAAGATACGAAAAAAATGATGGCCGAGGTTATAAACTCGACGAAACAAGCAGGCGGCAATATTATCATCCCAAGCTTTGCTCTCGAACGTTCACAGGAGCTTCTGTATTACATCAATGAGCTGCTGCTTGAAGATAAGATACCACATCTGATGGTTTTCCTGGATAGTCCCATGGCCGCCAACATTACAAAGGTCTTTCAGAAACACAGAGAGCTGTTTGATAAGGAAATGACCGAGCACATCCGGCACAATGAATCGCCTTTTAATTTTCCCGGATTGAAAATAACAGGGACGAGTGATGAGTCCAAGGCGATTAATCATATAAAAGGCACGGTCATTGTCATTGCAGGCTCCGGAATGTGCACGGGAGGCAGGATAAAACATCATCTGGTCAACAATATCACCGGCCAACAGAACACGATAATGTTCGTTGGCTATCAGGCAATCGGTACTCTTGGCAGACGAATCGTTGACGGCAAGAAAGAGGTCCGCATCCTTGGTCAGGTGTATCCGGTCAATGCAAGAATTGCCAAAATAAATGGTTTTTCCGCTCATGCAGACAAAGAGGAGCTTTTCAATTGGTTGAGCGGACTAAAAAAGCCCCCTAAGAAAATTTTTATCGTTCACGGTGAGTCTGAAAGCGCAAAACATTTCGGTGATTACATCAGGGAAAAAACGGGCTGGAAAGTTGCTGTTCCGGCCTATCAGGATGAGATTGTCCTCGATTAGGTAGTACCTGTTGCGGAAAGCGAAAACCTACGATGTCACCCCTGCGAAAGCAGGGGTCCAGGGCGAAAAAGCTGGATTCCCGCTGGAGTTTATCCCGCACGCGATGCGGGGCGGGAATGACAAATAATGTTTCCGCAACAAGAACTAGTTAGTGCGAAGCTCGTGGAGAATATCCCAATATGCTCCCCGCCGGCCTTTTTGAATTGCTTCTACCAGTTCCATATTATCATTATAATTATGGTCAGTTGATTGACCACTTTCATCAGCTTGTAAAGCTGCCGGCTCCGTGGGTTCGAAGAATCTTTTATCACCGGCGATTAAATCTTTTACAAGCTTGGCCGGCTGCTGACCTAAAGCCTGTGATATATAGAAAGTCGGCTTAAAGAGATCAACAGGCCCGGAATATTTTCGATGGATATTAGGATTTGTCTCTGGTGAGCCTTCATTTGCGACAATATTGGCTATTTGTGTGCCCGGATAAACTCTGATACCAAGTGGCGCACCCGCACAATCAGGGGCAATTTGCTTAATAAATTCAAGTGTCTGCGATACCGTTTCCGGCGTCTCACCCGGCCCGCCGAACAGTAAGTCTATCATAACCTTTATATCATTCTCACGGCACAAACGCACCGCTAAAGCAAGGTCATCTTTGAGGTGTGGTTGGCCGTAAGTCTTTAGCATCGAAGGGCACGCCGAGTCACCCGTGAAGTTAATACCTACACAGCCGGCTTTTCTCATAACCTTGGCAAGCTCGGCGTCGAAAGGTACTACCGCCATATATGTGTACCAGCTCAAGCTTTTTCCTATTGAGCGTCGGTTGAACTCTTCGCAGACTGCATATGCGTGCTTTCGAGGAATGTTAAATTCAGAGTCGCACAAGTGCAATACATCAACTCCCTGAGCTATGAGGGATTGGGCCTCGTCAGCGACTTCTGAAGGCTCCCGGAGTCTTATTGTCGGGCCTTTAGTTAAAGGGTCGGCACAATAAATGCATCGACGATTGCAGCCGCGTTTCGTCTCAAGACCACACTGGCCTCCCTTTTCCAGGTAAGTCAGATTATCAACCTGGTTGCGACTGGTTGGCAGAGAAAGTGGTGTAGGCCAGGATGGCCGATTACTGTAAATCTCTCCATTACGCCGCCAGACTAACCCATCGACGCGTTCAAAGCGTTTTGACTGCTGCAATTCGTTGACAAGTGAAACTATTGCCTGCTCACCGTCACCACAAATACCGAAGTCCACGCCGGTATATTCGATAATACGCCTGGCATAAATGGAAAAGCCGACCCCGCCGATTACGATTGGTGCATCGGTCATATTTCGTATTCCACGTATGGTCTCAGCCAAGTCAGGAACAAACCATCGAGCGCTTGGCCAAAAACAATCATCCGTATTGCGAAACGAAATCCCCACCAACTGCGGGTTACGGGCGGCAAAATATTCCCGGAGCATTTTCGATGGGTCATTAGACAGGCACAAATCCACAATTTCTACATCAATCCCGGCTTTTCCGGCACTTGCCGCAATATAATCAAGAGCAATTGGTCCAATCGGAGGGACCATTCTGTTTGTGTTAATCAGCGTCAACATACATCTACCATAATATGTGCGTTATGGGAGTGGTCAGACTTGTTGCTGCTTGTCTTGTGATTCTTTTTTTCGACTGGAAAACCAGCTCAGCAATATGCCCAGTTCGAACAAGGCATACAGTGGAACAGCCAGTGTCACCTGTGAGATCGGGTCGGGCGGAGTGGCCATAGCCGCTATTATGAATATGCCAAGCAGAACAAATTTTCTTGACCTGCGCAATCCCTCGACTGAGACCAAACCTGTTTTGTTTAAGAAGAAAATGGCTATCGGGGTCTGAAAAGCAACGCCAAAAACCAGCATCAGCATGGTTACAAAAGATACGTAGTTCGCGAAAGTAAAATTGGAGCTGACGCCGAGGACTCTCTCGTTGAACTTCACAAGGAAACCAAGCGTGAGCGGCGCCACTACCATTATGAAGAACAAAGCCCCTATCACAAATAGTGCCGCTGAAAAAGGTGCAGCCAGGTGAACATAGCGTTTTTCATTCGGATAAAGTCCGGCGGCGACAAACATCCATATATGATAAAAGACCCACGGTGATGATAGTATCAGACCTGAGACTAAAGCTATTTTTATGTAGCTTATAAATCCCTCGGCAGGAGCAAGTATTTGCAGGCGGGCATCTTCACCCATAACCCCAATATATGGTCCTTCGATAAAGGCTATTATTTGGGAACACAAAAAAAGGCAAATGACCGCACCAAGCCCCAGCCCTAACAGCGCGCGAATCAAGCGCATCCGCAATTCCTCAAGGTGGTCACCCAGACTCATAGTGCTATCGAGGGGGTCTTGTATCTTCTTCTTCTTCTTCTTCTTGGTCTTGCCCATTTCTATCCGTAAGGCGAGTCTGAAGAAACTTTCAGTTCAGGCAGGTTAGCTCATGGTCTCGGATTCGTCCAAACCGGCGGCGTCCTTGACCTCTTCTGCGACATCGTTTTTTATCTTCTTTACGTCACTAATCAAATCGTCCTTGGTTTCTTCTACTTCGTGAACTCCCTTCTTGAACTCCGTCAGACTCTTACCCAGACCGCGGGCAATCTCGGGCAGCCGTCTGCCGAATAGAAGCACCGCGATAATAAGAATAATGACAAGCTCAAACGGACCAGGCGTCCAAAACCCCAAATATTGCATATATTCAGTCATTTTATAGTCTCCTTAGTCATCTATCGCAGTATTATAACACCACTTTAGTTGTTTCGTCAATAAAGATGATGCACAATAAATTTAATTGACAAAAATACCAACAAAAAGTATAAACCAAATAGGCTTCAGCGTCAAGTAAACCCTGTTAGAAATTTACACTGGAGGATATGAGGCGATTCGTCATTGATACAACCACCGCAGGCCCATTAGATGAAGAAGAATATCCGTTTCAAATAAAGTTTAAGGAAAAGTTATGAGTATCTCACGTTTAATCGCAGGCATTTCAGTTACAACCATATTAACCATAGCAACCTCTGTTCCGGCCTTTGCACAGGAAACAGTTATCGTTAGGCCAAAGGAAATTGACGATGTCCTGCTAAATCCCGGAATCGGCTTTATGACCTTTCAGAGATTCAATGGCGACGAATTAAACGAAGGTAAAAGGTGGACCGAGGGCAAGCCCATCGTTTATCAGGAATCTGACGGTAATCTGGAAAACAAAGACCATCCTATGACGACGATAGCGTATTTCCGAATTTATTGGAAGTTCATCGAACCGCAAATGCACAAATATCGATGGGACCTGATAGATAAAGCCCTCAAAACAGCCCGCCAGCGAGGCCAGACCCTGATGCTGCGCATAGCACCATACGGAACAGGCACTGAAAATGATGTTCCAGACTGGTATCGCGCAATGGTCGGCGAGAGGAAAGATTTGCCGGAGAAGAAGTGGCAGGTTGACCCCGAAGACCCACGGTACGTCGAGTATTTCACAAATATGATAAGAATTCTCGGCAAACGCTATGATGGACACCCGGACCTCGAAAGCGTGGACGTTGCGATTGTCGGAGCATGGGGTGAAGGTGCCGGCTCTGCTCTATTGACACACAAAACAAGGCAGGCACTGGTCGATTCCTACATCGACTCCTTTAAGAAAACACATCTTGTTATGCTTCTCACTGATAAGAAAACAAACGGCTACGCACTTTCCAGGGCCGATGTCGGCTGGAGGGTCGATTGTCTCGGAGATATGGGAGGATTTAGTCCCACCTGGTCGCACATGAACGATTATTATCCACAGGCAATCATCAACTTTGGCGTGCGGGAAACCTGGAAAAAGGCTCCGGTAACGCTTGAGGTTTGCTGGGTAATGCGGCACTGGAAAGATATGGGCTGGGACGTTGACCACATTATCGATGAATCGCTCAAGTGGCACATTTCTTCTTTCAACGCTAAATCCTCGCCCGTGCCGGACGAATGGTGGCCTTCGGTCAACAGGTGGCTGAAGAAAATGGGCTACAGATTTGTGCTTCACAAGTTTACATACCCGGCAACGCTGAATCCAAACAGTAAATTGTCTTTCACTTCATGGTGGGAAAACAAGGGTGTTGCACCGTGTTACAAAAAATTCCCTCTTGCTCTTCGTCTCAAAAATGATGAAAAAACCGAAATCTTAGTCACCAATGCCGATATCAGAACCTGGCTGCCGGGCGACAATCTTTATGATGATAACGTCCTGGTTCCGTCTAATATGCCTCGGGGAGAATATGACCTTCAAATTGGCATTCTCGATCCGCTGTCAAATAAGCCCAAAGTTAAACTCGCCATATCCGGAAAGGAACCGGATGGCTGGTACTATCTTGGAAAAATAAATATACGAAATTAGGTGCTAAACTTTCACTGCTCCGAAAGTCTGATTCTGAAAATTGTAAGAGTTAGACGTAACAGCCGGGTCTTCTTTTTCACGATGTTTGTCTGGTTATGCGCAGTCATCTTTTTGTTCTATAAGGTAGCAAAAAAATATCTTTTTTTGCAACGTAACTGCTTTAATAACAAATGCTTATATCTATAGAAAGGTATTTTTCTTGCTTTGTCTGCCCATTTCTGTTATCATAACAAAATCGTAAGAGAGTAAAGATTTGCTGATGTTTTCCGAGAGGGGGAAATAATGAGTAGATTTTATTACGAAACCTGGCTTCCATTTATATTTAACAAAAGGCGAATTTTGTTTCTTGCTATTGCGAGCTATATCGCTTTATGTTAAGCAGTTGTGGATTTTTTAATTTATTAGCCGTTCAGTTATGAACGGCTTTTTTTATGCGCTCGCAAATCTTAAACATTTGACATATCCGCAACAGTAAATTACGCTTATAAAAACCAATACACCAATTATTGGACTTTACGCTAAGAACGCAATCTAAGGTGGCACTCCCAAGTTCATTTGGGGGTCTTTTTTGGCAGCAAAATCTGCGTTTTTTATGGACCTGTTTTTTTACATAGCTCAATAAGGGGACCTGCAAAATGATAATAGTTACAGGCGGAGCCGGTTTTATCGGCTCAGCACTAATCGCCGCTCTAAACAAAAGGCAAATCACTGACATCCTTATCGTTGACGAGCTTGGCACAGACAAGAAATGGAAGAACTTGCGGAATTTGTCCTTCACCGATTATGTCGAGAAAAACGATTTTCTCGAAATGGTTATAGAAGACAAACTCGATAGTTCTGTTGAGTCTGTCTTCCATCTCGGCGCCTGCTCGGACACCACCGAAACAAACGCCTCCTACCTCATAAAAAACAACTACGAATACAGCAAGCTGTTAGCCCAATGGGCGACCGACGCCGACGTTCGTTTTATCTACGCTTCCAGCGCAGCTACCTACGGCGACGGCTCAAATGGCTTTAGTGACGACCAGGAAAAAATTGAAATCCTCATACCCTTGAATATGTACGGCTACTCCAAGCAACTGTTTGACCTCTGGGCACGCAGGACCGGCCTGTTAAAAAAGATTGTAGGGCTCAAATACTTTAACGTATTCGGGCCGAATGAATATCACAAGGCCGATATGCGAAGCTTCTGTATAAAGGCCTTCGAGCAGATTACCGCCGCCGGCAAGGTCCGCCTCTTCAAATCATACAAACCCGAATACGCCGACGGCGAGCAGTTACGCGATTTTATTTACGTCAAGGACGCGGTTGATATGACGCTGTTTTTTTACGACAAACCACAGCTAAGCGGACTTTTTAACATCGGCACCGGAAAAGCCCGCACCTGGAACGACCTGGTAAAAGCTGTTTTCGCTGCTATGGGCAAAGAACCAAATATCGAATATATTGAAATACCCGAATCAATCCGCAACCAGTACCAATATTTCACCGAAGCCGACATAACCAAACTCCAAAAGGCCGGTTACAAAAAAGAAACAACCCTGCTCGAAGACGCTATCAAAGACTATGTCCAAAGCTATTTACAAACAGATGAATATTTAACCGGCACCTAATCATTTTTATTCCTTAAAGCGAGTTTCAAATGCCCTTTACACCATATCATTTTGGGCCCAGTGGATTCATTGGGCTGGTATTTAGAAAGTGGCTCGACTTCCCGGTCTTTGTCCTGGCCAACGTGATTGTGGACGTTGAGGTGCTGGTTGTTATGCTTTTCGATCTTGGATGGCCGAGACACCGATATTGTCATACTTTATTAATCGGAGCGGCAGCGGGGGCCTTATGGGGCCTGGCGGCCTGGCCGTTACGGAATTTGTTCAAAAAGCTCATGAAACTATTTCGCATACCATACAAAACCAATTTACTTAAAATGCTCATCTCCGGAATCCTCGGTCTCTGGCTCCATATTTTGATTGACGGTGCATATCATTTTGATGTAAAAATACTTTGGCCTAATAAAATAATATCAATATGGAGAATGATTCACCACTACCTGGGTCAGGGAAAGATACAAACTATATGCCTTATCTTCTTTCCTGCTGCCCTTGTTGCGTATATATTCGCTGTGAGGTCTTTTTCAAAAAACAGCAGGCTTCAAAACGAGCCTGGAGATAAGTGATTCTATTTGGAGTCGTCTTATGAAAAGAATTTTGAAATACTTTTTGCAGGGTCTTCTGATTTTTGTACCCGCTGGCCTTACGATTTTTATAATTGTTTATGTTTTTACCAGTCTGGACAGACTCTTTAAAATGCCGTTTCCGGGTCTGGGGCTTTTGGTTACGATTGGCGGAATATTTCTCATCGGCTTGTTCGCATCGAATTTTGTGGGCAAAAAACTCTTTGGCCTCGTGGATAAGTTATTCGCCAATGTCCCTCTGGTCAAGATGCTCTATAGTGCCATCAGAGACCTCGTGGAGGCCTTTGCCGGCGAGAAGAAAAAATTCGATAAGCCCGTGCTCGTTACGCTCGGACCCGGGTGTGACGCAAAGGTGGTCGGCTTTATGACAAGAGAAAACCTCGACAATCTCGGGCTAAAGGACCATGTCGCCGTCTATTTACCCCAGTCCTACAACTTCGCCGGTAATGTCCTGCTCTTTCCCAAAGAGGCCGTCAAGCCCTTGAATATTGAAAGCTCCGAGGCGATGACATTTATCGTCTCAGGCGGCGTCGCAGGCTGACACGCCCAGAGCCAAAAGTAGCCCATAAATTAACATTTCTTTTAGTTGCCAAAGGGACACTTGCCATTTCCCGCTGACGCCGTATAATTGCAGCTTCAACGTATCCTGGTTTGCTTAGAAAGATATATGGCAAAGACAATTATAGAACAAGTTGAGTTGTTAAAGCGCGGCACCGTCGAGATATTTACCGAGGCCGAGCTGGCTCAAAAACTCACCGAGGCAGCCAAGGCACCAAGACGGTTGCGAATCAAGCTCGGCCTGGACCCCACCAGCTCTGATTTACATCTCGGCCATACGGTCGTATTGCGAAAGATGCGCCAGTTCCAGGACCTCGACCACAAAGCCGTTCTTATCATCGGCGACTACACTGCACGAATCGGCGACCCTTCCGGCCAGGACACCACCCGGCCCGTGCTCTCGCCTGAACAAATTGAACAAAACGCCAAGACTTACTTCGAGCAGGCAGGTAAAATCCTCGATACATCCGAGGAGAAACTCGAAATCAGGTACAACAGCGAATGGCTTGAGAGGCTGACCTTAATGGAACTTATCCAAATAGCCGCCAAAAAGACCATCGCGCAGATGCTCCAGCGGGATACTTTCAAAAAGCGCCTGCAGGCCGATGTGGATGTCTATACACACGAATTTCTATACCCGCTGATGCAGGGTTATGATTCGGTTATGGTAGAAAGTGACGTCGAGTTAGGCGGCACCGACCAGACCTTCAACAATCTTGTTGGCCGCGATATCCAAAAGGCCTACGACCAGAAGCCGCAGGTCGTAATCACCATGCCCATCCTCGTCGGCCTGGACGGCAAAGAAAAAATGAGCAAATCCAAAGACAACTACATCGGCGTTACCGATGAGCCGAAAGATATTTTCGGCAAGGTTATGAGTATCTCCGATGATATGATGGAAAACTACTTTACACTTTTAACCGACCTGACGACCGAAAAAATAGCCGAGCTTGTCAGCCCTGACAAAACGCACCCCAAGCAGGCCAAGGTCCTCTTAGGCAAAACTATCGTCGCTCAATTTTACGACCAATCCACCGCTCAGACCACCGCCGCCGAATTCGACAAGGTGTTCGCACAGGGCCAACTGCCTGACGAAGTACCAGAAGTTAAAATAACAGCCGAGCCGATCGCTGCGAGCAAACTCCTGCTCCACTGCAAACTCGTATCAACCGGTGGCGAGGCAAAACGAATGGTCAAACAAGGCGGCGCATCTATCGACGGCAAAAAATTAGACGACCCAAACGCCGAAATCACACCCAAAGACGGCATGGTCGTCCGCGTCGGAAAAAGAAAATTCGCAAGACTAAAAACTACGTCATACTGAGCCCTTCGCTTTGCTCAAGGATAAACTCCGCGAAGAATCTATTTGGAAGTCATTTCGAGGCCGCAGAAGCAATCTCAACTTCTCCATTTAAAATTCATTATTCTCTACAGGACACCTTGCGATGGATATTCTATATTCCTTGAACTGTGCTATTATGACTTATGCCCTTATGCTCTTTTTATTTTTTCCTTTAAAATTTCTTTCCAGCATTGTAAACTTTCTACAACCAAGCGGGAAGCACCTTGGGGTTTCTTCTGGGTCGCAAGTAAGCCGTATATATGATGCCGTTTTGGCTATGAAATTTGCCAGACTAAAAGGTTTATACGGAAGGCATATAAATAACAATTAGAAAAGGAGAGCAAAGACATGAAGGTCATCTATGAGCAGTTCACAGGAAAGGAAAACGTTCTGATTTTTCCGGGAATCAACTCGTGTTCAGTCCTGGTCGCAGCGATCGGAGGTGGGCAGTTGGTTGGCGCTCATTTTAGCTACAAAACCGAAACGAACAGGAGATTTCGGATGCTAAAGAATGTTGTACGTGACATGGGAAGCGCAAGTGTTTCATCGATGTACTTTGTTGGTGTTTTTCGATTCTGGCCCCATTTGCGCACAGTTGTTGGTGAATGTAAGACCGTCCTCGGCTACAACGAACAAGTCTATACATATGACTTGAAACTTAAGGAGGGCAAGTCCTTAGCCCTGAAAGCATGGCCGATTGGAAGCCAGGCCAGGCTCGGTAGTACCAAGGATCTTGAGTGGAAAACAATCGATGAGGGTAATCGGTTACCATCATCAACCGATTTCAAAGAACTGAAAAGGAGCAAGTACGTGGTAATGTAACGGAGGAAACTGATTTAACATAACGTGTAGTGAATAGGACTTAATCTGACAATCAGACAGCATCCAATGATATGAATTTCTTTTCATTCAGTCTCTAACGGGATTGACGCATCCCGACTCAGACACTAAAATTATTCACTTCTGTATCGAATCCTGTAGGGTGGGGCTTGCCCCACCATTAGAATCAATTAAACAATATGAGAGTAAAGAATGACGAAAATTAACGAAAACTTCCTGAAACTCCAGGCCGGGTATTTGTTCCCGGAAATCGGCAGAAGAAAAAGAGCTTTTCAAGAGGCCAACCCGGACGCTGAAATCATCAGTATGGGCATAGGCGATGTTACCCAGCCTCTGGCGCCTGCTGTCGTCGAAGCGATGAAAAAGGCGGTTGACGAAATGGGCCGCAGCGAGACCTTCAGAGGTTATGATGACGGCGGTATAGGATATGAGTTTCTCCGGACAGCCATAAAGAAAAATGACTTTAAGTCTCGCGGCGTCGATATCGACATCGACGAAATCGTCATCAGCGATGGAGCAAAGTGTGATACCGGCAATATGCAGGAAGTTTTCGGCCTGGATAATATCGTAGCCGTGTCCGACCCTGTCTATCCGGTATATGTGGACACCAACGTTATGGCTGGCCGAACAGGAGGACCGGCCGAACAGGGCAGATACGAAGGCATTGTTTATATGCCCTGTACCGAAGAAAATAATTTTGCACCGTACTTGCCTAAGGAGAAGGTCGATTTGATTTACCTGTGTTTCCCTAACAATCCAACAGGTGCAGTTGCAACAAAAGAGCAACTGAAAAAATGGGTTGATTATGCACTCGAAAATAAGGCTATAATTCTTTTCGACGCTGCTTACGAGGCGTTTATTTCAGACCCTGGCATACCGCACTCAATATATGAGGTTGACGGCGCAAAGGAAGCAGCCATAGAGTTTCGCAGTTTCTCTAAAACCGCCGGCTTTACCGGCCTCAGATGCGCATTCACCGTTATTCCGAAGCAGTTGAAGGCCTACACAAAAGACGGCAGGGCGGTCGAGGTCGCCCAGATATGGAAACGGCGCCACTGCACAAAGTTCAACGGCGTATCATATGTCACCCAGGCCGGTGCCGCTTCCGTTTACAGCCCACAAGGCAAAGAGCAAAACCAACGGATTATCGATATCTATATGGTCAACGCTAAGCTCATATGCGAAACGCTCAGCCGAATCGGTTATACTGTTTACGGCGGTGTTAACGCTCCATATATATGGCTAAAAACTCCGAACGGTGTAAGTTCCTGGGAATTTTTTGACACATTGCTCAACAAGGCCCACGTCGTTACTACTCCCGGTGCGGGCTTCGGCTCAGCCGGAGAAGGTTTCGTCCGACTCACCGCCTTTGCCACACCGGACAACGTCAAAGAAGCCCTGGAGCGATTTCAAAAAGTGTAAAACGAAAAACCACAACGTAAGACGAAATCGGATTCTTAAAAGATGACAACAGCATATATCGGCCTAGGCAGCAATTTAGGCAACAGAAAGGACAATATAAATAGTGCCCTCAAAATGCTCGCCGAAGTCTCGGATATAGAAGTTGCTCGTGCAAGTGAGCTAATCGAAACAGCTCCGCTGGCACAAGCCGAGCAGCCTAAGTACTTAAACGCTGTTGCCGAACTAAGGACAACTCTAAGCCCGGACGATTTACACAAGACGCTGGTCAATATTGAAACTGCGCTTGGCAGGATACGGCAGGAAAAATGGTCGTCGAGGACCATCGATTTGGACATCTTGCTGTACGGCTCCGGAGTAATAGATAGTCCGCATTTAACTATCCCGCATCCACAAATGCACCTGCGCTCGTTTGTCCTTGAGGGCCTTTGTGAGCTTAATGCCAATTTGCTTCATCCGGTTATGAACGAATCGGTTTGCGAATTGGCTAATCGACTGAACGGCTGTGACTTTGTCCATAATCCCCACTTGCCGCAGCTTGTCAGCATAGCCGGCGTTATTGGCGTCGGAAAAACTACTCTGGCAAAAAAACTGTCGAACCGCCTCGGCTGTCAAATGCTGCCCGAACCTTACGACACCAATCCCTTTATGCCTGAAGTTTACGCCGGGAAAAAAGAGCTGGCATTGGATTCGCAATTATATTTCCTCACCAGCAGAGTTGAACAGCTAAATCATAACACATTGAAAAAGGGCCAGATATATATAACTGACTATATCTTTGATAAAGAGCTTATCTACAGCAGCCAAACACTGACCCCGGAACAATTGGCCTTGTACGAGAAAATTTATCAACCTTTTATCCACAGGTTAACTTTACCGGTGCTTGTGATATATCTGGTTGATTCGACACAGAATTGCCTTGAGCGTATTCACAAACGAAATCGTTCTTACGAACAGAAAATCGAGCCACAGTTTTTGGAAAATCTTAATGCCGGTTACGAGCAGCTCTTGAAGCATTGGAAAACCTGCCCCGTTATCCGCAAACAAACCTCAGAGCTGGACTACACTGATGATGCCAATATCGACCATCTAACAAATCAGATAAAATGTTATACTTTCGGCCATTCTGTCATTGCGAGCGCAAAGAGCCTTTAACTCTGAGTAGAGTCGAAGCCGAAGCAATCTGAAATTTAACAATGGAATTTGCAGAAACAATAGAATCGGTTAGAAGCCTGGTAAAAACCGCCCGCAGCGGCGGCAAAATAATCGGCCTTGTCCCGACAATGGGAGCACTGCATATCGGCCACATCTCGTTAATCGAAGCAGCCGTTAAGGAATGCGACTTTGTTGTTGTCAGCATCTTTGTCAATCCCGCACAGTTTGGCCCCGGCGAAGATTTTGAAAAATATCCGAGACCTCTCGATGCCGACCTCGGAATTTGCAGAAAGGCAGGAGTTGATGTTGTTTTCACTCCGACGCCCGAGCAAATGTACCCCGCTGAAAATCTCTCTTGGGTAAACGTCGAGAAATTAACAGAATCCCTCTGCGGTCAATTTCGTCCGGGCCACTTTCGAGGAGTAACTACTGTTTGTGCCAAGTTATTTAATATCGTTGCCCCAGACATCGCTTATTTCGGCCAGAAGGACGCTCAGCAGGCAATCGTTGTTAAGCGAATGGTCGCTGATTTGAATATGCCCCTGGGAATTGTCATCTGTCCCACAGTCCGCGAACCGAACGGCCTGGCCGTCAGCAGCAGAAATAAATATCTAACCGAACAGCAAAAAAAGGATGCAGCGAACATTTACAAATCCCTCCGAAAGTGCCGTCAAATGATTGACGCTGGCGTCAAAGAAACCACAGAAATCATCACCGAGATGCGCAAAATATTACAACAGGTCCCGTCAATAGAGATAGAATATATAAGTATCGTTGACGCCGAGACCCTCCGGAACATTGACCGCATCGCCGGCAAAGTCCTCGCAGCCGTAGCCGTCAGAATCGGCCCCGCAAGACTAATAGACAACATTCTCGTGGACACAGCCGAGTAATAATGTATAATGATTTTTTGTTGTTAATTATGAACAAGGAATTTGTTATGAGACAGTTTAAAATCGTTGTAGAGAAACACCCAGATGGTTATGTGGCATATCCACTGGGATTAAAGGGCGTTGTCGTTGGGCAGGGGGATACATATTAAGAAGTACTTGCTGACGTAAAATCTGCGATTCGTTTTCATATTGAAACCTTTGGAAAGGAAGTGCTGGAAGTAGAGCCGAGAATCATTGAAGCATTTGTAGCTGAAACAGGAGTAGAAGTTTGATGGCAAAGTTTCCTGTCGATGCGCCCAAGAAAAAGGTGGTAAAGGCATAGCAGATGTTGGGTTTTCAAACTGTAAGGGAAAAAGAACACATCGCCATGGCACGTAAAAATCCTGATGGAAGCCAGATTCCGTTGACTATGCCGAATCATACGAAGATAAAAGCCTCCACGTTAAGGACAATTTGTACCCAGTCTGGAATTACAAGGGACGAGTTCTTGGAGGCTTATAGAAAGGCATAAACTTGCTATCGGCAGATAACACAGGCTTTACCTCTCACTTCATTCGCCTAAATGTTTTACACTCTGCAAAGTATAGGATGATATAGATGTACTGGAGGATATAAGCGAACAGTAATGTATAATAACACTTAAATAATCATAAGTGGAATAGTGAATCGGATCACAAGATACCAAATTATGCTCGTAAAGATACTAAAAAGCAAGTTACATCGTGCAACGGTCACTGACACGAAGCTGCACTACCCCGGCAGTATCGCCATAGACTCTGCCCTGATGGAAGCAGCTGGAATCTTGACTTACGAATCTGTCTTGGTCGCCGACCTAAACAACGGCAATCGCTTGGAAACCTATGTCGTCCCCGCGGAAGCCAACTCCGGCCAGGTCGTTATACTTGGTGCAGCAGCACAGTTGATTAAGCCGAAAGACATCGTCATCATTCTTAGCTTCGGTTTCTTCACCCCTGATAAAGCCAAAGAATTTAAACCAAAAATTGTCGTTCTCGACGAAAATAACAAAATTAAAAGTAGTGAATAAGAATAGCCTATGGCGGTTACTATCTAAATACAAACGGTAAAAGTTATACGCGATAAGACATACGATATATGCGATAAAATAAATGTTTCCTGAACTTTTCGAGATACCTTTCATCCATGTTACCCTAAAAAGCTATGGCCTGATGATGGTCATTGGTTTTCTTGTCGCCGTTTCTCTGATAAGGCGCCTCAGCCGCAATATCACACCCGACCCTCAGCTCATTACCAACGCCGCCCTTTACTCGTTAATAGGCGGAGTGGCAGGGGCACGTCTGTTCTACGTAATTCATTATTTTGAGCATTTCAAAGAAGACCCGGTATCCGTCTTTGCTATCTGGCACGGCGGCCTCGAGCTGTTGGGCGGCGTTCTCTTGGCCATCACCATCATCTTTTTTTATCTCCTCTATCACAAACTCCCCATTCGCCACTACCTTGATATCCTCGCTATCGCCCTGATGTTGGCTCTTGTCTTCGGCAGAATCGGCTGTTTGCTAAACGGCTGCTGTTATGGCAAACCCACGAATCTGCCATGGGGCATTCGTTTCCCCTATAACTCAATCGCTTACCTCAGTCAAGTAAACCCCGATTTGGAAAGGAACCGCTCTGCCCCCCTATTGGAATTACCTCGTGAATATTTAAGCTTTATCGACAAGGATGGAAATCGACACCCAAAGCCGTACGAAGAGTTAACCGCTCAGCAAAAAATCGAAGTCACAACAGGCAAATATCGATGCTTGCCTGTCCACCCAACCCAATTATATACTTCCGCCGGTGCCGCTGTCTTATGTCTCATCCTTTATTTTTTCTGGCGAAGGTCACAAAACGCCGGCAGCTCTAAAACCGCCGGCAAAATCTTTACCAAACCCGGCTCAACCTTTGCTTTGATGTTTGTTCTTTACGGCCTGACCCGATTTCTTATAGAATTTCGGCGCGATGACAATCCCTTTGAATTTGACAACCTGACAATATCGCAAATTATCGGCATCGCTATGATTATCTTCGGTGCGGCCCTGATGGTAATACTTCAGATAATGAAACCAAAAACTTCTAAATCTTGAATCTTGTGTCTTGAGTCTTATGTCTTGGTTCTTGAGTCTTGTGTCTTGGGTCTTGGGTCTTGAGTCTTGAGTCTTATTTGTGTCTTAAGTCTTTTTTACTTGAAAATTTCGCAAAATCGACCATAATATATAATAAATAATACCAGAGCCGCGCCCATGAGGGTACGAAAACTTCGTGAGTAGTATTATGGGTCTTTACGACAGAGATTACACTCAGGCGGATTTCCAGTCGCAATACCGCCATGCACCGCAGATGCGGATGCACTTCCCGCACATCACACCCGTCGTCAAGTCTTTGCTGATTATCAATTTTGCCGTCTTTTTTGCCGGGGCACTCTTTCTTCCAAGAAACATTTTAGTACCTGGCTTCCCTCAACCCCTGAACTTCTTTGAAAAATGGTTTTCTGTTTTTCCGAATTCATTTGCCTTGGTGCTTCAGGTCTGGCGGCTGATAACGTATCAATTTTTGCACGCCGATATAATGCATATCCTTTTTAACATGCTTGGCTTATACTTCCTCGGGCCGACACTCGAACGACATTGGGGCAGCAAAAAATTCCTCATATTTTATCTTAGCTGCGGCGTCGCAGGCGGCCTGTTTTACACTTTCCTTGTCGCCCTCAAATTCTTATGGTCAGGGCCAATGATAGGGGCCTCCGGTGCAATTCTTGGCATGTTAGCTGCTTGTGCAATCCTTTTCCCACAATTTGTTGTCTTTATCCTTCTATTTCCTGTGCCGATAAGGGTAGCGGCGGTAGGCCTGACAATTATGTATTTCTTCTTTGTAATAACAAGAGGCGCAAACGCCGGCGGCCACGCAGCGCATCTGGCTGGTATGGCGGCAGGGGCCATTTATGTATTCTCACGCTCCTGGCGCAGCAAATTCAAATTGAAAATCGGAGCCGGCCAATGGAAAAAGAAGATGGACGAGCAGCGCAACCTCCAGTTTGAAGTTGACCGCATCCTGAAAAAAGTTCACGACCACGGCCTGCACAGCCTCACGCATAAAGAAAAAAAGATTCTCAAGCAAGCCACAAAAACCGAGCAAATGCGAGACAAATTATAAAAACACCGGTCTTTCACTTAAAATTCAATACCGCGAATTGGCCGTGATATTTACGGGCCGCTCTGTCATAGGCCTTCGCCGCGTCTATCTCGTTGGTGAAGTAGCCGAGATACCGCCTTCTTTTATCCACCATTATTCTGGCCACCCAACGTCTGGTTCGCCTGACGAAAAATACTCCCTTGTATTTTGACGAAGTCCTTATATTAACTTTTCGTCTGTTCAGACTGTTTTGAATCTTTGTAGCCAACCGCAGATTCGCCTTTCGGTTGTCTAATCCATTATGGTTGATATGGTCAGAGAACATGCCATCAGGTGTGTTGAGGATTTCCCGGTGCATCCAGATAATTTTGTTTTTTTCAGGTTTGCTCTTATAAACAACCCGGAGGGCATAAAATGTTCGAGAACCTTTTTGGCAATGCCATTTATATTTGCTGAGCCGGTTATAATCTTCCGGGTCCACTATGGCATATTTACCTTGTGTCAGCGGTATTCGCCGGAAGGCATAGCCGTAGCGGATACGACGATACAAGAGCGTAAGGAAAACTATCGCTTTTTCCAAACATCCGGTTATGTTCAAACTAACTTCGATGAGCAGGCCCCCGTTCTGGAATTGTGAGTAGTGATTAGTTAATTGGTTATTGGCTTGGCCGTCTTTAGGCCGAAGGCCAAAAAGGCAGGCCTCTATAATTAGAGCTATCTGCACAAATGATTCGAAATCCGGCTAATTTTTTGGAATGGAAAATGGTCTAAGTGCTTATAAAGAAATGATTAAAAAAAAATTCGAAAATTTATATTTTTGCTCGAGGGTATCAGCGTTTTTGATTGATTTTTCGCTAATATTTTACCTATTTTAACAGCTACTAAGACACAAGACTCAAGACCAAAGACACAAGACCCCATTAGAAAACGGAAGGCACGTTTCTCACGGGGTAAACTTTTTTCTTGAAAATCCCACTTCAATCGTGTAGAGTTGTTGTTAGCGAGCGGCGATGCGAGACATCTTAGATTTGTGCTGCTCAGAAATGGCTTGCGCACAGTGTACAGAAAACGAGGTGGAAGACGGTGGCTGTCCTGAATTAACCTTAGAATAGAAATGTAGTGAGAGGAAAAGTTGTTATCGGTCGTTTTGTATTTCTATTTTTTGTAGGAGGATAGCCATGTGTAAAAAACTAATTCCTTTCTATAAAGTGTTTTAACCTGGAGTTTTTCACCATGAGCAGCGCCAAGCGAAGCTGATGTGAGCAAGCTGGACAATCCAGCCTGGCCAAAGGCTAACCACCAGGCCAGAACGGAACTTTGCGTATAAGGAGGTAACGAATTATGCGAAGCCAAAGGGAAGGCGGAGTATCGGCCATAACGCAAGTGAAGGTATTCAGCCCCGAAATTATCAACATTGCACAGGGCCAAGGGTTTCATGGCCTGGAAGCCAGAACCGCTGCATGCGTTATAGGTGAGTGTGGCAGCGGCGTGCCGGGGTCTAAGTCCATGGCAGGTAACCCAACTGTTCGCATCGGAACTTGGGAGAACCATATCGTTCCCGATGAAAGCTTCCAACAAGCTGAAGAGGCAAGGCGGAAGTATGGCGATATGGTAGTCGGACTAACTCATATTAGAGGTGTAGTCGGGGTAATGCCCGGTGAGCCACGGAAGTTCGGGGCACTCGAAGGGATTAGCAGTAAGACGCAGAGGGATGAGGAAGCGTATGCCATACATTGAGGTGGAAAACATAACGCCGACAAAATTAGCCCTCATATCAGAACGGGCACGGAAGGAACCTAAGTATCAGTTTACGAGCTTGGCTCATTTACTGAACGAAAGGTTCCTGAAGGAATGCTACTACAGTCTTGGCAGGGACCGAGCGAGTGGCATAGATGGAGTAAGTTGGAAGGAATATGGAGAGCAGTTGGACGAGAACCTTAATAATCTTCTGACACGGATGAAGGCCAAGCGGTATAAGCCGCAGCCAGCCAAACGTGTGTATATACCGAAGAATGAGCACGAGAAGCGTCCGCTCGGTCTGCCTGCACTTGAGGATAAGATAGTGCAGAAGGGGATTAGCCATATATTAGAGGCAATCTACGAGGCGGATTTCTCAGATTGTTCATATGGTTTTCGTCCAAACAGGAATTGCCATCAGGCAATCAATGCTGTGGACAAGACGATTATGACCAAACCCATCAACTATGTGATTGAAGCAGACATCAAAGGTTACTTTGACAATGTTTCGCACGAATGGATGATGGAGTTTTTGAAAGTTCGCATCAAAGACCCAAGCTTTCTGCTGCTGATACGCAGATTTTTGAAGGCAGGATACTTTGAGGCAGGCAAAATCGTTGAGACTGAGCAAGGTACGCCGCAGGGTGGCAATCTCAGTCCGATGCTTTCCAATATATTCCTGCACTATGTGCTCGACCTGTGGTTTGAAAAGAAGGTAAGACCGCAGGTCAATGGAGCAGCCTATCTGGTTCGATATGCAGATGATTTCATCTGTATGGTGCAATACTTTGACGATGCTCGGCACATAGAACAAGCGCTGCGGGAAAGATTTGCGAAGTTTAACCTTGAGTTGCATTCTGAGAAGACCCGCGTAATCAGTTTTGGCAGATATGAACGAGCGAACGCAAAACGTCAGAATCGCAGAACCAACACCTTTGACTTTCTTGGCTTTACCCACTATTGCGACATAAGCCGCAAGGGAAGGTTCATAGTTGGTCGTAAGACCAGCCGTAAGAAATTCCGTATGAAATGCAAAGATATGAACAACTGGCTTAGAAAGATACGCAATTTCAAGAAGGCTAAAGAATGGTGGCTGGTTTTGCAGGCTAAGCTTCGAGGCCATTATCAGTATTACGGCGTCAGCGGCAATATGCGGTCGATACAACGCTTTTACTTGCTGACAGAGCGTATGACACTGAAGTGGCTTAATAGACGCAGCCAGCGTAAGTCGTTCAATCGGGAAAGTTTCCGTAAGTATTTGAAACACTACCCTCTGCCGCAACCGAGGATATTGTACAACTTATATACGCTGTCGCCGGTTGTGTGAGTTTTACTGAAGAGCCGGATGTGGGAAATCTACAAGTCCGGTTCTGTGAGGGGCATTGAAGTTCCTCACAAGGTTAAATATTGTGGCACTCTTCGAACCGAAAGGGAAGAGAAACAGAGAAAACAAATTAAACCTAAATGAGGGAACCATATTATGTCTACTCGACACAGATTACAAATATTAGCAAATAAAGGGAGAAAACAAAATGTTTCACAAATCATCTAAACAAATTTTTCTCGGTATTTTCGTCACACTGTTGTTACTAACAATGCCGGTCTATGCTGTAAAAAACTTCAAAATCTCCAAATACAGAGGTGGGCACCAGATCTGGTTTGAAGCCGAGGATTACGATGAACGCAATCCCGACACTGACCAGTTTTACCCGGTTGTTTACGCGGATGGCGCGTTCGGTCAAGCAATTACCCGGGCGGGTGACGCCGGTGGCATGATTCGCTGGACATTCGATATCAGTGCAGCCGATGGCAGGGGAGGTACGTGGTATTTCTGGGCGCGTATTTTGAATCCGGACAATCAGTCGGATTATATGCTCGTGGAGGGAGACCCAGATGACGCAGAGATTCCCACTGGCCCCCCCTTCCCAGGAGATAGCGGGGAAGCGCCATTCGTTAATGATGATGACAGAATCTTTGAAGAAAATGTCGGACCTCCCTGGGGATGGGCCAGGGCTGGTCACGAGGAGGGTCATACCAAAGAACTTCAAGATGGCGAGAACACGATGTACATCTTTCACAGGCAAGGCAATAATACCGTGTTCTGGGATGTCTTCATGTGGGCAGATCGTAGTAACTACGTGCCCACCGATGAGGATTATCGAAATGCCAAGATATTTGTTCCTAGCATAGCCTCTAATCCAAGTCCAGCTAATGGTGCTATAATTCGGGATACGTGGGTAAGTTTGAACTGGTCGCCGGGAGGTTTTGCGGCCTCGCACGATGTGTACTTCGGCGAGAATTTTGACGATGTGAATGCCGGCACCGGCGACACCTTCCTGGGCAACCAAACCTCAAATCATTTTCTTGTCGGCCTGCCCGGATATCCCTATCCGGACGGTCTCGTTCCCGACACGACTTATTACTGGCGCATGGATGAAGTGGAAACCGACGGTGTGACCAAACATAAAGGCAGGGTCTGGAGCTTCTTCGTTCCCTCCGCTAAGCCCGATCCTTCAGCTGTATCGACATTTCACTGTATAGGAGTTTACTGGAGCCCTCAAGATGGCAGTAGTGATAATGTCTGTCAGGTGCACTATCGTTCTCATGGTTCAACTGGTTGGAAAGAGGCCCTGCCACTATGGTATGATGACAGAGGAGTCGGCGGATATCCCGAAGGATATCGCGGTAGTATCGTTAATTTAGATCCTGGGACGGTATACGAGATCAAATTGGAATTATTAAATACCGGTACTAAGGAAGAACTCATAGCTGAAACATGGAGTGAAGATTTTCCGATAGCTAAAACTGTATATCTTCCTGCCGGGACGACTAATCAGGCTCTTGAGATAACCGAATCCGGCTCACCTGACGGCTATATTCTTTATACTCATCCCGAAGGGGAAAGCTCAACTATTAATGTAAATAATCAGGAAGACTCCTGTATATATGTTAGCGCTTCCTATATTATTATACGTGGCTTAACTCTGAGAGAAGCAAGTGTACACGGTATCCGCATACTAAATAATGTGCATGATGTTATTATAGAAGGGTGTGATATCAGTGGATGGGGCCGTCTACAGGAAGGTGAGTGGGGTTACAATAATGATGCCGCCGTTTATTCTGATTCACCAAACATAGAAAGGATTATCGTCCAGAGGAATAAACTTCATCACCCCAGGCCAGATACTAATAGCTGGAAGGAACCAGCCAGGACTATACCAATAAACACGCATCATCCCATGGGGCCTCAAGCCATTGTGTTCATGCCCAGAAACGAAAGAGCGGGCCACTTTGTCATACGCTACAATGAAATCTATTCTGATGAGGATCACTATTTCAATGATAGCATGGGGACCTGGCATAACTTTAGTTACCATGGTTTTCCAATTCGCGATACAGACATATATGGTAATTATATTGCGAACTGCTGGGACGACGGTATAGAAGCCGAAGGAGCAAACTGTAACGTAAGGATATGGGGTAATTATATAACCCGAACTCCGATTAAGATTGCAACCCAATCTGTTTCTGTTGGTCCTTTATATATATGGCGGAATGTGTTTGGCATTAGCCGGGCAGGTCCAAATCACAACTATGGATGGCGGGCCTTCAAGTCAGGTGACGTGGAAGGCTGGGGTGGTGGCAAAACTTACATATTCCATAATACTATCTTACAGCCTCCACTTCCGGATCATGGATCTTCTGGTGGAGTAAATGCTGACGACGCTACACTTACCAATACCTGTACCAGAAATAATATTCTCCATATCTCCAATGACAGCTACATGAGTATCTCTGATCCATATCAAAACTTAACCAATGATTTTGACTATGATTTATACAACGGCAACATTAATGCCAGACCCGGCTCGGAGCGAAACGGAATCAAAGGTGTTCCAATATATGATCGACATAATGGTGTTGGGGAATTCGCGCTTGATTCATCCAGTCCGGGGTTTGACGCGGGCGTGGTAATTCCGAATTTCAATGACAATTACAACGGCGCCGCGCCGGATATAGGCGCGCATGAAGCCGGCAGCCCGCCGATGGAGTTCGGCGTCAACGCATACCAATAAAAAATATACATAAAACACGGACAAAAAGCGAATTGTAAGAGAAATGTCAGGATTGTAAAAGAAATGCTAAACTTTTTATTGGATTTGCGCGGCGCAACAATCGAATCATCGAGCACAATACAGTCATCAACTCTCACATGGCGGGCATCTTCTTTCACTGGGCGCCCGGCAACGTCGTGCAGAACAACACGCTATACGGCAACAGAGAGATGCAGGTGATTCTCGTCGGCAGGACGAGTTTCGGCGGCAGGACGCGAGAACGAATGAGGCTAGTCGATGATGTCGTGCTGGACAATATCATGTTCGCCACCGACGCACAACAGCAAACATTTTTCTTGGCGATAAATTATGATGATGTTCATTTTGGCCGGTCGGATGACAACTATTTTTATAATCCCTTTAATTACAGGCATGTTCTTGTCAGTTGTTATAAAGCTTACGAAGACAGATGGACGCGTGACGAGTTGACACTTGACCAATGGCGTAGGTTATCAGGATATGACGAAGACTCCAGGGAATTTTCATATTTGGATCGATTCGATGATATTACGATAGACAGCCCAAAAAAGTCCCGGATTATTTATAATCCGTCGCTTGATGTAATTAGCATTGATCTGGAATCAGATAAATATTGCGATGTGCACGATAACAAAATATATGGGAGCGTTAGTTTACAGCCCTTTGAATCAAAAATTCTTATATCATCCGATTTTGAAACCCCGGACCCTCCCCTTGAAGCATATCTCAATAAAGGCCTTAAAATTCGCTAAGATGCACTTCAGCCTATGCTGTCCTTTGAAGGAGATTGTTATGAATCGCTATCCGGTTATACCAAATTTAGTTAATGTTTGACAATTGCCTGAGTTTGTCATTCCTGCGAAGGCAGGAATCCAGGGCGAGCTGTATAAATCAAACAATAATGCAAGGAATGTCGAATAGTGAAGTGAGTTCCTCGCCCTCCATTTAACCACTCATCAATCACCACAGAGAGTGAACGGCACGGATTATCGTTTACTCAGGTTTCATTTGTATTGAATATCAACGACGCCGTAACCGATATCACCATCCTGTTTATTCATTTTTTGTACTGGATACTTTTTCCCGTGTACATTAACAAGACCATGGCCCATATCACCGTATATCGGACTCGCTCTATATACTGGACACTTTTTCCCGCTTACCTCAATGACGCCGTAGCCGAGGTCACCCTCCAGTTTAGTCGTTCTGAAAACAGTAAGGAATGCCATTGTTATTTTTCCCATCCCCCCTTTTCTGTAAAGGCCTTGCACACAATATTTCATTTTTTGCCCTGATACTTAATTATCGGGGTTCAGAAGGCATAAGTCCATCGGGGAATCCCTGTATTTAGGGTGCGAAAAATATGGAATCTACAACGAGATTGAAAAGTTTATGAAAATTCAGGACAGTTATTAAAGAGATTTCCTCCCCCCCATTTAAGCACTCACTACTCACCACTCACCACTTCTCATGTGTCAGTCAGTGTTACTCCGTGTCTAAAGCGTCCGTGTCAGTCAGTGTTACTCTGCGCCGCACCAAAATCGAGAAGTATTTTCGTCCTTATGCAACCAATCAGCCCGACCATCGAAGAAAAGATTGTTACACCCATTGCCGCGATGTCGATCACGGGAGATCCGTCGGGTCAGGTTACTGCCCTTAGTTGTTTCTTCCGAAGCGGGCAAATGCGTCCTCGACCAAACGTCCAGATAGTTCATCCTGGACAAGATATCCAGCTCATATTCGTCCCGGACGACAGGTCGCCAATCTCCTGCCTCGTTATCAGCCATATAAATCCGCTGGGCGGGAGACTTGACACTACTGAGCTTGGTCGGCTCATCCTTTTGGTTCCCCTGCTCGCCGCCTCTTAGACCCGGGTCCTGCATATCCCAGGCGTTCACAACATAATCCACTGTCTGCTCGGCGTTCCTGTGGCCGTATTGACCTACTCCCGCACGAGGAAAGGATGGGCACTGATATACGTCAACCTCCCTGTAATCTTGGATTTCTCTATATTCCTGGCCTAAGTAAGGAATGAACACCAGGATCCATTTCACTTTATGGTCTAATGCACGGGGAATAAAGCCCACGTTATCATCGGCGTACATGGTCATGGCCATGCCAATTTGTTTGAGGCCGCTCAGGCAATAGACGGTCCTGGCCTGCTTCTTAACACGCTGCAGGGCCGGCATCAATATCCCCATCAAAAGCGCAATAATAGCGATTACCACCAGCAGTTCTATCAATGTAAACCCCTCTCGTTTGTGCATGGCTATAACCACCTTTCCTTAAAACTGCTAAAACAAAATCCACCCATATTAATTATACAATCTACAAGCCCAAAGTCAATAAAAAAGGTAGTAATCTGTCGGTAACGGGCGACGGAACTTAGGTCGTTATGATACCCCATTCGAGCTTATGGTTTTTTGGGTTTTTTCTTCATTTTTCTGAACAGTATCCTCAGCCTGCCGCGGTATTTCCTCGGAGTCCAGGACAGAAGCTTGCGCTGAAACAGTATCCTCAATCCCAGAATCTCCAACCCGATAAGAGCCAGCCAGGAGCCCGGAGAAAGTGGTGTCACCAATGCCAACACACCGAGGATAATCAACACTATGCCTAAGATTATTCTTAAAGCTCTTCGCATGTTCCCAGCGATGTAGGGTATGCCCCGAATACCATTTCGTCCAAAATAGTCCTTATCATTCAGTGTCTAAGAAGTCCGTGTCAGTCAGCGTCAAGAAGGAAGTCAGTGTCAGTCAGCGTCTTAAATAGTCCGTGTCCGTCAGTGTCTCAAAACAGCATTGAATCCGCGTAAACATCCTGGAACTCAGGCTCGTGGGCGATTTCGATGTATTTAATCTTGCCGGCTAATTCGCGTGCAGTTTCCCGGTAATGCCGACTGACAAGTACCATCCATGCGCCGGAAGCGGCCGCATTACCGACAAAACGAATTTTTTCCACAGGAACTGTGGGCAACAAGCCTATTCGCAGAGCACTTTCTTTTCGGATGTAATTGCCGAATGCACCGGCTAAGAGGATATGTTCTATGTCACAATCTTCAAGGCCGATTCTCTTCTGTAAAAGCCTGATGCCCGCCCGGATGGCTGCTTTTGCTAATTGCATCTGGCGAATATCTTTTTGCGTCAGGTACACCGTACCGGCGCCATCGTTTTCCGCTAAGAGAAAGGCCGGCTGACTCTGTTCTTCACGTATGCGAGAGAAAATAGCGGGTGACACCTTTCCTTCAATTTTTTCCTTTTCCACGAATCGCCCTGTATGGTCGATTATGCCGAGTTCCAGCATTACCGCCACGGCATCAATCAGGCCGCTGCCGCATATCGAGCGGGGTGAGGCATTTCCTATCACGTCCAAATCTATATCATCTTCATTTACAACCACAGCCTCTATTGCGCCTTCAGCCGCTCTGCTGCCGCAGGTTATACGTGCCCCTTCCAGAGCCGGCCCTGCAGCACAACTGGCCGCATAGAGTTTGTCTTTAGTACCGAGTACAAGCTCGCCGTTTGTGCCGATGTCAACGACCAGTGTCATTTCTTCGGTTGAATCAATATCCACCGCGAGCGCGACAGCGATTGTATCCGAGCCTACGAAACCCGCTATATTTTCAACGGTATGGATATTACCGGCAGGGTTCATTTCAAGATGAAGCTGCGCAGCAGGTATATCGTGTGCATCGAGCGAAAATGCCTTATACGGTGCCTGGCCAAGCTGGGTTACTGGCAATTTAAGGAAGATGTGGTTCATAGTCGTATTGCCGACGACACACATTTCGTATATGTGCTTTGGATTGATGGAAGTTTTTTTACAGAGCTTTGTTGTCAGGCCATTTACGCAGTCTATTATGGCTTTGTGCAGTTCAGCTAATTTTTCATCGTCTTGTGCGTATGCAATCCTGCTGATAACATCGTCACCATATCGGCTTTGCGGGTTGATGGTTGCTTCCGTAGCGTGACATTCGCCGTCAGCCATATTGATTAGCTTGGCGACGACGGTCGTTGTCCCGATATCGACGGCTATGCCGAATATCTTTCCTGTGGCAGCTTTTTCCTGATATTTTTCATGTACGGTCGCAGCCAAGTCGATTTGTGTATCTATGCCGTGTTCTAAGATTTTCTGCTCGAAGAATCTGGAACCGGCGGGAATTGTTACCGTAAGGTCGCTTTGGATATTGTGTTGACAGGCGAGGACCTCTCGACCGTCCGGTTCGAGGTTTACCAGACACTTTTTACAGGTACCTTTACCACCGCAAACGGTGTTCAGGATTATGCCGGCCTGGCCCGCGGCCTCGAAAAGTGTGGCACCTGCGTGAATAGAGATTTGCTTATTGTCGGGTTTGAAAGTGATTGTGAAGTGTTTCATTCTCGTATCTCGCATCTCGTATCTCGTATCTCGTTACAGCTTCTCGAGATACTTGCGACGAGATACATCTTGTCGCTCACACTCAGCTTATTTTATGCCTTATTTTCCAGCGGGCGCGTCTTTTTTTACTGCCCACTTTGCGCCTACGTCTCGGTTTTGCCATCTATTTCTCCACAAACAGACAAAAATTGTTTATTGCAATATACTTTTAAGCCGTTGGAATGTATGATATTATAAGTGAACTTAAAAGTAAAAAATAAAAATAAAAAAACCACGAACAAAAAGATCGCAGTTCAATTATGAAAAAGAGCCGGGCCACGTCGTTAGTAATACTTTTGCGAGAGGCTGGTTTTTCGGCGAACCAGATTGGGATGCAAATATGATACAGTGCAAAGATTGCGAATTCTGTGAGATGGGTTCCGGCGACAAAAGGACCTTCAAATGCGACCCGTTTACTAATATCAAGGAGCCGGAATGCATAGCCAAATGGCAGCTTATCCGCCTGGATATGCTGTTGGCCAGCTATCAGGGAATGCTAAAGTGGTACGGGAAAATGGCACCTCTGCAGGACAAAATCATCCAATTTATGCAGCGTGAAATCAATGAGCTTGACGAAGCTGACGGTTGGAAGGCCGATGATGACGATGAGCAGGAGGAGGAAGAAGAGGACATTTTACCTGGTTAAAAGCCAGAGGCCCTATGGGTTTGTCCGGTTATCAACGGTGCCAATACGTTGTTTTCTTCTTCAAAATGGATTAGACGACACCATATAGGACCACCAAATTTTATCCGGACGTTGATTTTTGTGGATTTTTGCAATAAATCGTCTCCCCAAGCCGTCTTTATTTACGTAAAAACGCTTAAAAATGGCAAAAACTGATGACTTAGCCCAGATAATAATCGGCTGCAAGAACAGGGATTCTAAGTGTTTTTCGCAGATAGTCGATATGTATGCAAGCCGATGTTACGGTTATTTTTACCGTTTGACGGTCAATAAAGACCTTAGTGACGAGTTGTTAAGCGAGCTATTTGTCAAGTTAGTAGAGAAAATTGCTTCTTACAAGGGCGGCTCCTTCGATGGTTGGCTGTTCAAAATAGCGGCTAATATTTTTCACGATTATTTAAGGAGCAAACAGCGACGGAAAAAATTACTCGATGTTCAAAAAGAGCAGCTTGAATCGCATTTTACTGAGCCAAAACAATCCAACAACGAGCAAATTGATAAGTTACAGATGCAGCTCACAAGGCTGGACACGGATACGAGAGAATTGATAATGCTGCGTTTTTATTCAGAACTGAGCTTCAAAGAAATAGCCCAAATGCGGTCTGAGCCGATAGGCACAACGTTGGCAAAGCTGCATCGAGGGCTAAAGAAACTGCGGGAGTTAATGAGGTGAGAATATTATGAACGATGAAAATCAGGAAAATTTGAAAGAGCTGTTTGAGAAATTCCTGGATGCCGAGCAGGCTGAAAGGAACGTTGAGGATATTCAAAAGGCCGAAGAAATCCTCCGTGAACATCCTGCGCCCGAGCCTGATGCTATGCTCATAGCCAATATAAAGGCTGAAATCGCCATGCGTCTGCCGGCAAGAAGAGCATATGTATTTAAGCACATAACTTACAAGGCGGCTTGTGCCGCAGCAGCAGTTATGTTCCTCACGGCGATAGGCCTGAATTTATTCCAAAAAAGTCCCCGCAAACCCAATGGTATGCAACTTACCTCGATAATACCCACAGCAATCTGGGACAGTGATGATATTGCCGCCGCCGACGCGGACCTGGCGATTTTCACTACCGAAATTGAGCAGATTGAAGATGAGCTGCTGACCCTGCAGTCGGGAGAAGACGAGGGCAACGGCGACAGTACAATAACTGAATTAGAGATGGAGCTGATAGAAATTAATAACAGTGATTTCTGGAAGGGATAGAAAAATGGAGTTAAGTCGCAGAATTATTTTGGTTATGGTCATGGCGATCATCACGGCAGTTATCGTCCTGCCCTGTTCGGCTGAAGAAAAGAAGGATGAACAAAGCATCTGGACCGAGGATGGACCAAGAGGACCAGGAAGGGGACCGAGACCGGGGCCCGGACGAGGGCCGGGGCCGGGACGGGGTTCAAGAAGGTTCGAACCAACAGATGAGGAAATTGACCGCGTTATGAAGAGCCTGCAGGAAAGCAACCCGGAAAAGGCAAAGGAATTGGCCCGGTTACGCGAGAAAGACCCAAACCAGTTCAGCATCGAGCTTAGAAGGCACGGCCGTGAGGAGTTCGGCAAGATAATCAGGGAACGTATAGACAACTGGGGGAAGAGGAGACGTGCAGAATTTATTGAATCGCTTGAAAAGTTTGACCCCAAGGAAGCCCAGGAGTTGGCTAAATTAAAAGACACAAACCCGGACCTTTATGCAGAGAAATACGAGCTCGCCTTGAAAAAATATGGACGAATTATTGAAGAGGGAAGAAGAAATCCTGAATTAGCTGAGGTCCTTATAGAAGATTTGAAACTGAAAAAAACAAGAGATGAGCTGGTCAAGAATATCAAGGCTGCACAGAGTGACAGAGAAAAGAACAAATTAATCGCTGAGCTGGAAGATGTGGTTGCCGGCAGGTTTGACCTGATTGTCAGGAGAAAGCAAATAGCATACGAACGGCTCCTTAGGTGGCTTAATGAGCTGCAAAAACGGCTCAGAGAAAGCAGATCTGAGATTTCAAGGTGGAGGGATGATAAATTCAAGAATGAGAATGTAAAGAAGCGGATGCAGGACTTGCTTGGAGAAACTCAAACAGAATTCAGGTGGGACTAAGCGACACTGATTGACACAGCTCGACATAGGAGAACTGTTTAGTAGTGAGTGCTTAAAGGGAGGGGGAGATATTCAATTCAATACCTGTCCCGATGGCTTTAACCGGGATTCGACATTTCCTGCCTGTCCCGGTAATATCAGCCGGGGCTTGACCTTGTGCATTTATCCCTTGTGCTCTTGCTCCTTGTACACTAAGATGTTTTGACGAGAATTGATATTTTGGTTGCTGTGGCGCCCCTGCAAGAAGATAAATCTAAAAAACAACTGACAATATTCCTTGTTTTCTTAGGAGGACTTCGTTTTGAATAGAAATCTGCTGATAGCAGCTATTCTGATAGCCTGCATTTTCAACTCAATAGGCCTGGCCGAGGAAAAACAGGCGAGGGCCGGGGCGAACTACTTGTTCTCTTACTTCAAAGACAACGGCCAGGACGGCCTGCACCTGGCATACAGTCACGATGGCCTGAAGTGGACTGCGTTACAAAACGACCGGTCGTTTCTTAAGCCGCAGGTCGGAGGCAAGCTGATGCGCGACCCGTGTATCTGCCGCGGGCCAGACGGCTCTTTTCATATGGTCTGGACCAGTAGCTGGCGGGAAAAAGGTATCGGAATCGCTCACTCCAAAGACCTCATCAAATGGTCCGAACAGAAATATATTCCTGTTATGGAGCATGAGCCAACGGCGATGAACTGCTGGGCGCCCGAGATTTTTTATGACTCCACGAGCAAAAAGTACCTCATCTATTGGTCCACAACAATCCCCGGCCGATTTGCCGGAACCGAAAACACGGGTGACAGAGATAGAGGGAAACAGCTAAATCACAGAATCTACTGCGTTACAACTAAGGACTTCCAGACCTACTCCAGGGCTGAGCTTTTCTATGATGAGGGCTTTAATGTGATTGATGCCACAATCATCAAGGACGGCGACAGGTATGTAATGTTCCTCAAAGATGAGACGAAAGAGCCTGTGGCAAAGAAGAATATCCGTATTGCTTACAGTGATAAACTGGAAGGGCCATACGGCCATGCGTCTGACCCGATTTCGCCCGACTGGGTCGAAGGCCCGACCGCCCTGAAAATCGACGACTATTGGTATTTATATTATGATGGATACACACGTCATCGGTACGAAGGCCTAAGGTCGAAGGACTTCAAGAATTGGGAGTCAATTACTGATAAGCTGTCCTTCCCTCCCGGTACCAAACACGGAACAGCCTTCATAGTTGAAGATGAAGTTCTGGCCAAACTCCTTGAGTTAAAATAGAGTTGGTTATACGCTTTGAGTTCACGGACGTTTATACAGACTCAATGCCCTCCAACGTTCCATGCGGGTTTCTTATTCCATATTTAGTCCTGCAATTTATGCGGGATTTTTCCCATTCCATATTCGACTTTGCATTCAGTCACTGCGAGCATCCAGCATTAAAAATCCCAACATTAACCAATTAGTATCTGTTGCGGAAAACGAAAATCGACGATGTCACCCCTGCGAAAGCAGGGGCCCAGAGCGAAAAATTGGATTCCCGCTTTCGGGCTTGTTGAAAAAGTCGAGATTGCTTCGTCGCTACACTCCTCGCAATGACGCAAAGTGCGTTTTCATGTCATTGCGAGCGATTCGAAGAATCGCGCGGCAATCTCAAAACGTTCCTTTTGAACTTTGGCAACAGGCCCTTTCGCGGGAATGACAAATACAGTTTCCGCAACAGGAACTAATTAACCAATTAACTACTCACTATTTTGCGAGCATCCAGCTTAGCCACTACTTCTTTTGCTCTTCTTTGAGCCTTGCCGGCTACTTCGGATTAGCTGCAAGGTAGTCATTGATGTATTTATGAGTATGAGTTTTCACAGTTTGTCTTATAGAAGGTTCTTTTCCCCTGCCTACATAAAGGCCGCTGTCCCAGCAAATCCCCTCGGCATACCCATAGTTTCTCACAAGGTTCGCATCTTCGAGATGGGCAATCCGTACACAATAAAGATAAGCTTCTTTGTATGCCGGGTCTGTGTACGCTACCAGATATACCGCCAGATGCGGACGCCCATCTGCTTGTTCCATTTCTTCTTTAGTCAATACCTTTATGCTATAATTTCGCAGCTCAAGCTCTACATCAGTTTGCAATTGTGCCTTTAATGCTTTTTCTTCCGACTCAGCCTTTGCAATAACATCTACATATACATAGACCCCATCAGAGTCGCGCAAGCGTCTGCGTAACTCTTGTTGGATTTGTATTCTATCTGTTTCCTGGGCGAAGGTTATTGCTCCCAAAAGGACACTCAAAGAAACTAACGTGCCTATTATGACACAAATCCAAAACCTTTTCGTTTTCATAATATCGCCTTTCTAAAAGAGCTTCTCGTTAATATCACCACACAATTTTAATGATTGCCTGTCTCCATCAATTTCTCAGAGCCCACCACTGCTTAACACATACGTTACTCGTGCTGGTTAAGTAACTTTAGTATCTCCATACGAACTCTTTCAATACTCACCCCCAGATTCACCAAAACCTGTGCCGCTATCCCTTCGCTCTCCCGCAGCAGACCCAGCAGAATGTGTTCTGTGCCGATGTATTTATGATTAAGGCTTCGGGCCTCTTCGATAGCATATTCAATGACCTTTTTTGCAAGCGGTGTCGGTGGCAGCTTGTCCATGGTAACCTTATCCGGCCTGCCCTTGAGTTTGAAAAGTTGCTCCATTTCGAACAGCATCTTCTCTATATCCACACCCAGATTCTTCAGAACCGTAGCACCTGTTCCGCTTCCTTCCTTAATCAGCCCTAATAAGATATGTTCGGTTCCTATGTATTCATGGTTAAATCGCTGGACCTCCTGGTTGGCGAGAGCCATAACCTTACGTGCTCTATCTGTAAAACGTTCAAACATAAATCCTTCCCCTCATGCTCTCCGTCCTCTGCCCTCTTTTCCTTCCTGAAATCCTGATACCCTGCCTTCTGTCTTCCCTTACCCGCTGAACCCGAATAAATACACTAAGTATCCAACGTATCCGCAGAGCAGCAAGGTGCCGCTTACTCGCCCGATGGTGCGCTTACCAATAATGACCGCCAGGGCAAAGGCCGCACTGACGATAATCATAATCCAGTAATCGGTCCCTCCCGCAAACTGTGGCCCTATTTCAAATGGCCGAACAACACCTGCTCCTCCGACAACAAGCAGAGTATTGAAGATATTGGAGCCGACAAGATTACCAACGGAAATGTCATGATGGCCTTTGATAGCCGCAACCACGCACGTTACAAGCTCCGGAAGAGATGTCCCGAATGCAATAATAGTTAACCCAATAACGCTTTCGCTCAGCCCAACCTTTTGACCAATGAATACAGCCCCCTCCACGGCCATTTTTGCCCCCACCGCCAATCCCACCAATCCAATCACAATAAAGAGCGCATTTTTCATCCCATCTCCGCTCTTAATCCCATTCCCACTTACGCGCGTTATTACTTCAGTTTCGTTTCCATTCTTTATGTCATTCCCGCGCAAGCGGGAATCCATTTCTGCGCCATTTCCATTCGTTGCAGCTAATCTGTCCGCTTCCGCCTTTTTATTATGTTTGCTTTCTACACGTGCCAAATTTATCATCAACAGTATCAACGCTGCAAACACGACTAACAACGAAATGCTTTCCGGTCGGGACAGATATGAATTATTCAAAAAAGGCCACAAAAGCAATGCCATCAGAATCATCACAGGTATTTCACGGCGGAGCGTTTGCTTCTTGACCATTAGCGGCCGAATAAGGGCGACCAGACCGCCCACAAGAGCTAAATTCGCTATGTTAGAGCCGAAAACATTACCGACAGCTATATTCCCTCCGCCGGACTCTCGCAAAACACCGGCGATGCTCGCAGCCAACTCAGGTGCCGAGGTACCCATGGCCACCACCGTCAGGCCGACGACAAGTGAGCTGATACCGAGCCTCTTTGCTAATCCGACCGCACCAGTCACTAACAGCCCAGCGCACTTCCACAGTATCGCCAGCCCACCAATTAACAATACGACTGCTAAGACTATGTTCATCTGCTCACCAGATCCTATACTTAATCCACAGTTTCTTTAGGGATTTTACTTTTGTGAAACAATAATTGAAAGTGCCCACCATTGCAAGCCATTTAGTATTTGCGGTGAGAGTATATTCAGAGTGTATGAAATGATAAACGTCAAGCGTACTTGTAAAATTTGAACCAGGATTCAGGAGGTGACTGTATTAAACTTTACCCACGACCAGGCAGGAATTATGGCCGCCGAAGCCGAAAGAGTTGCTCATCGCAAAATTGACCTTTGCCTGTCGAGCTTTCAGAGGTACAAAATCCATCTCTAAACCACAGCGCTCATCGGGATTTTCCAGGTTGATGGTGGGGGGGATGATAGACTCATTAATGGCTTTTACACATACTATAAGCTCAACGGCACCGCTGGCACCAAGCAGATGCCCCATGGAGCTTTTGGTCGAGCTGACGGGTATCTTATATGCACGCTTGCCGAAAACAAATCTGATAGCCGCACTTTCAGCGATGTCATTCAGCTCGGTAGCTGTCCCGTGAGCGTTGATATAGTCTATCTTTTCTTTTTCAACGCCGGAATCAATCAATGCCAGCTTCATCGCCGTTGCTGCACCATCTCCGTTCGGCAGGGGGGCGGTAATGTGATAACCATCATCAGTTGCGCTGTAACCAAGAAGCTCAGCGTATATACTTGCACCGCGTTTTTTTGCGTGACTTTCTTCTTCCAGAACCATAACTCCGGCCCCTTCGGAAAGAACAAATCCGTCTCTGTCCCTGTCAAACGGTCTTGAAGCTACCTGTGGATTGTCGTTTCGAGTGCTCAGTGACCTGGCAGCGCAGAATGAAGCCAATCCCATCGGGGTAACAGCAGCTTCAGCACCGCCGGTTATCATAATATCGCTTCGCCCGGCAACGATGTTGGAAAAAGCTTCTCCAATAGCGTGATTGCCCGAAGCACAGGCGCTTGTAACACAAAAATTTGGTCCACGTATGCCATAACAAATGGCAATAGTACCACTGGCGGCATTAGACATAAGTCTTGGAACACAGAAAGGAGAAACCTTACTCGGACCTTTTTTCAAAAGTCTTATGTGCTGCTCTTCAATTTCCTTGATACCGCCTATTCCTGTGCCCACTATGACACCGGCACGAAAAATGTCTTCTTTGGAAAAATCAAGGCCGCTGTCATCCACAGCCTGCTTCGCCGCGGCCACAGCAAACTGCGTAAAGCGATCCATCCGCTTGCTCTCACGCTGGTCAACGTATTCGGTTACGTCGAAATTTCTTATCTCACCCCCAAACTTTACCGGGTATGCACCGGTATCGAATGATTCTATAGTAGAGATGCCGCTTTTACCCTCGCACAGCGCAGCGAAAAGCTCATCAGCGGACTCGGCCAAGGCGGTTACACAACCTAAGCCCGTAATAACAACTCGCCGTTTACTCATATTGAATTTATTCGCTATTCTTGGCTTTTGGATTGTGCAACATTGACGATGTAGTCAATTGCGGCGCCGACGGTCTGGATCTTCTCGGCCTCCTCGTCCGGAATGCTCATGTCAAACTCGTCCTCAAATTCCATTACGAGCTCAACCGTATCCAATGAGTCGGCATTCAAATCGTTAATAAATGAGGTCTCACGGGTTATTTCAGCCTTGTCTGCGCCCATCTGCTCACTTATTATTTCGATGACTTTATCTTCAATTGCCTGAACATCTACTTCATCAGCACTCACTTTTTTTCCTCCCTAATTTAACAGGAATTTATTCCGTAATCTTCCGAACAGAGTCAATTAACAACAACTGCCACTAACAGTCAATTGTATTTATTGGCGGGTATATTAACTACAAAAATAGCTATCGACAAACATTTTTTTATTTATTTTTTTTTACATCGCCATTCCGCCGTCAACGCAAAGCACCTGGCCGGTGATATAGCCGGCGTCGTCACCGGCGAGAAAAACGACCGCTCTGGCAACATCTTCAACTTTACCAAACCGTCGCACCGGAATAATCTGCTTTGCTGCTGTTTTAACCGCATCAGAGAGCACTTCTGTCATTTCGGTCATAATAAATCCCGGTGCGATGCAATTTGCAGTAATATTTTTTTTGCCGACTTCCCGTGCAACCGACTTGGTCATACCGATAAGCCCGGCCTTGCTCGCAGCATAGTTGCTTGAGCCGGCCTGTCCCATTATTCCCGCGACTGAGCTTAAGTTTATTATCCGGCCGAATTTGTTTCTGACCATCGACCTGATTGCAAAGGTAGTTGCTATAAAAGCGGCACGTAGGTTGACATTGATGACCTTGTCAAAATCCTCTTCATTCATTTGCATCATCAGTTTATCGCGGGTAATGCCTGCATTATTAACCAGAATCCCTATACCTCCGTGCTCGTCGGCCAGAGACTTAAGCACTTCTGTCAATTCATCCGTTTTGGTTATATCCACACATTTAGTTATGACCGTAAAACCGGCCTCTTTTACAACATTTTCAAGTTCGCTAAGCTGCTCGGCATTTATATCCAGCCCGGCAACGATTCGGCCCTGCTTGAGCAATTCAAGAACAATCGCCCGCCCTATCCCTCTGGCAGCGCCCGTTACAACAGCCAGTCTTTGTTCTGACATCCTTATAATCTCCTAATATTGGGATATCATATCTTGCATCTTGGGGAAATCCGAATATTGAATCTCGAAATACAAAACAAATTCGTTTAGGAACTCGGATTTCGTGCTTCATATTTTTTGGTTCGTATATCACATTTCACATAATAGACTTTATAGCATCCAAATTACTTACATTAACAACCTTTATTTTTCTGTTGATTCTTCGCATAAGTCCTGTCAAAACCCTGCCCGGGCCAATCTCATAAAATTTTTCGAGGCCGTCGCCTATAAGCCGTTCCATACATTTATGCCAAAGAATAGGGCAAGTCAACTGCTTTATCAGGCCTTCTGCGATTTTTGCGCTTGATTCGTAATATTCAGCGTTGATATTGGCAATAGTCTTGATTTTTGACGGCTCTGAAATCTCACAATTAGACAACGCTTCTTTAAGGGCCTCGGCTGCACTGGACATCATTTCCGTATGAAAAGCACCTGCCACCTCTAACCGCACAGCTTTTATAGCGCCGTATTTTTCTGCCAATTGTTCGGCCCGCTCGCAGGCTGATATGCTGCCGCTCACTACTATTTGTCCGGGGCAGTTAAAATTAACTGGTGCGAGCAATTCGCCCTCGGCGGCCTCGGCACAAAGCCGACGGACTTTTTCTTCATCAAGGCCGATTATACTTACCATTGAGCCTTCAGTGGCGTCAGCTGCAGCCTGCATCGCCTGCCCGCGCTTCTGAACAAGTACAAGCGCATCCTCAAAGCTAATCAGCCCCGCTGCGTAAAGGGCGGTATATTCACCAAGGCTAAGACCTGCTGTTACATCCGCACTTAAACTACTTGCGACAGGCTCTGTCCTGAGGACCTCCAATATGGCTGCGGATGTTACAAAAATCGCAGGCTGCGAGATTGTCGTGCTGTTCAATCGCTCCGCAGGGCCTTCAAAGCAAACTCCGCTCAGGTCAAATCCTACAATATCATTAGCTTTTTGAAAAATCTCTGTCGCCGAAGGGAACGATTGAGCAATTTCGGCGCCCATCCCCACGACCTGAGCACCCTGTCCCGGAAATAAAAAAGCTGTCTTCAATTGTCTCACGTGACAAATTCCCCACATAGATATTCATTTCGAGTTCCTTTTTCCGGCCTCTAAGCTTTGCCTAACCGTTTATGTCAGCACTCAGGTTATCGTTGATCGGCTGCATTGCTGCCGCCATATATTCTTCAACTAACGTCCCAATAAGCTCTTTAACGGAGATGATTTTATCTACTCTATAGGCATTAGCTCCCGCGAAAGCAAATCCTTCTTCAAGGTTTCCTTTCTTGGCGTTGGTTAATGCAAGACCAATGCAATATGGCACATTCTTAAAATCACAACTTTTCAGGCACTTCCAGGAGCATTTGAAAGGCTCTTTGCTCCCCGACAAAATCCGCTCAAGAAACTTACCCCGTATGGCTCGTCCAGGCAATCCAACGGGGCTGTCAATTATGACAATATCCTCTTTTTTGCAGTTCAGATACAGCTCTTTGAATTCCATGGAGGCATCACACTCATAAGTTGCAACAAACCTGGTACCCATCTGGACTCCCTGGGCTCCTAACTCCATGAATCTATGAATATCAGCACCTGTATATATTCCGCCAGCGGCGATGACCGGAATGCTTCTGTTGAATTGCTCTTCATAAGGCTTTACGACAGTGATCACTTCCGGCAGTATTTTTTCCAGCGCATAGTCAGGATTATCTATCTGGTCTTTTCTGAAGCCGAGATGCCCCCCGGCTAATGGACCTTCTACAACTACGGCATCGGGCACATGGCTGTATCGTTTCTGCCAGGCTCTAAATACTATCTTAGCCGCCCTGGCGGAAGACACTATAGGGGCAAACTTCGTAGCGAGCTCACCCAGCCTATCGAGCGGTAGTGTCTTAGGGAGCCCTAATGGAAGTCCTGCACCGAGAAAGAGCACATTCACCCCTTCATCCACAGCACATTGCACAAGTTCGTCAAAATCTGAAAGGGCCACCATTACATTTACGCCCACAATCCCGCCTGTCTTGGCCTTTACCTTTCTTATTTCTTTTTTCAAGGCCCTTTTGTTTGCTTTGCTGGGATTTGCGTCCCAATCGGGTTCAAACTGACCGATTCCAGGGGTGGCAATAACTCCAATACCGCCGGCGTTTGCAACGGCTGAGGTTAAATTTGATAAGGAAATGCCAACGCCCATTGCTCCCTGGACAATTGGTATGTCAGCTTCCAATGCACCTATTCGCAGTGTTGGCATCTTGTTAAAATTCATATATTGTTAAGCTCCTTCAGTCACTTATGTTATTATTTTAGCTTCCTGTGCCTTACAAAGAGCCGAAAACGCAGATTTGCTCGCAGTATAAGACAAAATGCTCTTTTCGAGAAGCTTAAAACTCAATTACATTTGCTCCCCACGTCAATCCTGCGCCGAAAGCAACTAAAATGACAATATCACCTCGTTTGATTTTTCCCTTCCTGATACACTCATCAAGTGCGATTGGCACCGAGGCCGCTGAGGTATTGCCATACTCATTGATATTTACAAAGACCTTTTCATCCGGCAGTTTTAACCGCTTCGCTGCAGACTCAATAATCCTTGCATTCATCTGGTGTGAGATGAGCATTTCAATCTCATCAATGGTCAAACTACAATGGTCCAGACAGTGGTTAACAGTTTCAACGATTCGCCGAATAGCCTGCTGATAGACTTCTCTGCCCTTGATTTGCATATAGATTTTCTTCGGGTCATCCAACTTTTTGGCCGCCGGGTAGCGAGAACCGTACGCCTGGCAATTTAATGCTTCCCATCGGTCCCCATCCGAATGCATTGCGCTGTATAAAATACCCTTGCGTCCGTCACTACTTCGTTCAAGCACTACCGCCCCGGCGCCGTCCCCGAAAAGGATACAGCTCCTCTGGTCAGTCCAGTCCGTAATCTTAGTTAAAGTTTCAGCGCCTATTACGAGGGCATTCTTAAATCGGCCGCTTTCTATAAACTGCTGTACTATAGACAGAGAATATATAAAACCACTGCAGGCAGCGGCCAAATCGAAAACCCACGCTTTCTTTGCCTTCAAAGCCCGCTGCACAAAGGATGCCGTCGATGGAAAAACCATCTCCGGCGTAATAGTAGCCACAATAATAAGTTCGACATCGCGGGCGGCAAGCTTTGCCTCAGACAAAGCTTTTTTAGCTGCTTCCGTGGCCAAAAATGCTGTGCTTTCATTGTCGGCAGTGATATGTCGAACCTTGATGCCGGTACGTGTGGTAATCCATTCGTCCGAGGTATCCACCATCTTTGCAAGCTCTTCATTCGTTAGTATTTTCGCCGGCGCAAATGAACCATGACCGGTGATGACTGCACGACAGGAGGGGGTCTTACCGTTAATCCGCTTATCCATCAGTGGTTCCTACGCAAGTTCCCAAAAGATATTCAACGACCTTATCGTTTATTTTTTCCGTGTAGAATCTTTTAGAGGTCAAAATCGCATTTCTTATAGTTCTACTTTCGCTTGCGCCGTGACAAATTAGCGCTGTGCCGTTAACGCCCAACAAAGGCGCACCGCCATATGTATTATAGTCGTATTTCTTATAGATTCTTTTCATCACAGGCTTAAACTTCATAGCAAGTCGGAGTTTCTCCTCCATAAGCTCGTATTGTATCGCCTTAAACAGGCCGTCAACAAGACCTTCGGTAAGTTTTAGAATCACATTGCCGACAAAACCTTCGCAAGTTACAACGTCACAGGTACCATCGAAAATATCTCTTCCTTCGATATTCCCGACGAAGTTCATATTCGAATCGGTTTTCATCAGCTCCCGCGCCTTTTTTACGACCTCATTACCTTTTGCGTCTTCGGCGCCGATGCTCATAAGCCCAACCCTTGGGTTTTCAATCCCAAGCAGATGTTTTGAATATACGCTTGCCATCACACCATATTGATAAAGGTTTATCGGCTTACAGGCTATATTGGCACCAACATCACATATTACTACGGGGCCTCCAGGAGTGGGAAATACTACCGCTATCCCCGGCCGATTAACACCGGACAGATTCCTCATCCTCATTTGGAAGGCGGCAACACAAGCTCCGGTATTACCAGCGGAGATGACGGCATCTGCCTGGCCCCTTTTAGCCAATTTCGAAAGAACAGCGATTGAGCTTTTGGGTTTCTTTCGCAGAGTTTCTATCGGCACCTCGTCCATAGCAATAATGTCTGGAGCATGAACCACGCTAATCGCACCTTTGCGCGATTTCAAAGAGGGTAATTGTGCCTCTATTATCTCCTCGGGACCGACAAGTATCAGCTCGTCATCCTCAGACAGCGACTCGATAGATTCCAGCACACCGGCGATAATCTCATCCGGTGCATTGTCGCCTCCCATTGCATCAATTGCTATTCGCATCTTGTGGCCGCCTTTATTAGGATTCCTTCCCGAGCTTCAATGTGATTTTCGGGTTAACGTAACCACAATTTTCACACGCTGCATGCGGCAGCTTGGGCTGGTCACATTTCTTACAGACCGAATAGTTTACAGCCTTTAACCGATGATGGCTGCGACGAGTGCGTGTCCTGCACTTACTTGTCTTCTTCTTAGGTAACATTCTAAATTACTCCATATAGTCTTTAAAAAGCACCAAATACAAAAACTAAAGAAACAGCTTAAATAGTGAACGAGCACTATTTTGTCAAGTGAAATTTAACTATTCCCAATATTTAGCCGCAGGATTTCCTGTGATTTTTCGGTTTTTCTCTTGAAATTTACTGAGGTTATGTTATGTTATAATATCTGTTTTCTGTAATCCTTTTGGAGGAGATAATACAAAATAGCCTTCAATGAGGAGATGTTTCTTAAAATAAACCTAAGCCGCTAAATGTGCGCAAAGTGTGTGGCGAAAAAATATTAACAACTGTTGAAAGGGCAGTAAGATGAAAAGAACAATTTTACTCGTTTTGTTTTTGGCATTTGGCCTGACTACAGAAGTTGCGAACGCAGATTTCACCTTCGGCGAGCCGGTCAATCTGGGGCCAACCGTCAATAGTTCGGCTCGCGACGAAGAGCCGGGCATCTCAGCGGACGGACTGTCAATTTATTATTGCTCGCTTCGTCCCGGCGGGTATGGCGGTTACGACATGTGGGTAACCACCAGGGCAACGACGCAGGACGACTGGGACCCCCCGGTTAACCTCGGATCACCCGTCAACAGTTCATCCGATGACTTTTCTGAGGATATCTCAGCCGACGGATTGGAGCTGTACTTCGGTTCCAACCGGCCCGGCGGGTTAGGATATGATATATGGGTAGCGAAGAGGGCAACGACAGAAGACGCCTGGGCTATGCCGGTGAATCTCGGACCTATGGTCAACAGTTCTGCTGCCGAGGGATGCCCGGCTATCTCGGACGACGGGCTTGAGCTGTACTTCTGGTCCACCAGGTCCGGCGGGTTTGGCAGTTACGAAATATGGGTAGCCAGACGCGAAACCAAAGAAGACGCCTGGGATAGGGCGGTGCATCTCGGCTCGACGATCAACAGTTCGAGTGCCGATTTGTGCACTGATGTCTCGCCGGATGGACTGGCGCTTTTTTACGTTTCGGCACGCTCGGGTGGTTACGGAGGGAATATAGGAGACTTATGGTTGACAAGAAGGCCGACGATAAGCGGCCCATGGGGGCAGCCGGTCAATCTCGGGCCGATAGTGAACGGTTCAAGTAACGAGAATGGACCATGTCTTTCGGCTGACGGCTCTACCCTTTACTTCAGCTCCGACCGGCCCGGCGGTGCGGGCAGCCAGGACATGTGGCAGGTCTCAATCAGTCCGGTGGTTGACTTCAACGCAGACGGTATTGTCGACAGCGCCGACATGTGCATAATGGTTGACCACTGGGGCGAGAATTACCCATTGTGTGACATCGGCCCGATGCCCTGGGGCGATGGCATAGTAGATATCTTGGACCTGATAGTACTTGCTGAGCATTTGTTTGAGGGAATTCCACCGGATGAACCTGAAGAGGTCAATGTCGATGAGGACGATGACGGCGGTCAGGTCGAGCTCGAGCAGGGCCAGATTCTTGTCGTCACACTAAAATCAAATCCCACCACTGGGTATCGATGGGAGATAGTTGAAACACAGGAGTCTATCCTGGAGCAGATAGGCGAGGCGGAGTTCAAGCCATCCCAGACAGGTGCGCCACCGCTTGTAGGCGCGGGCGGCTGGGAAATCTTCCGCTTCAAGGCCATAAGTGCAGGCCAGACTTCTCTTAAACTTGTTTATCATAGACCCTGGGAAGAAGGTGTGGAGCCTGTAAAAACCTTTTCCATTCAGGTAGTAGTAAACTAATCCGACGGGGGTATTCTAAACAGATAACGCATCAGTCAGCCGCCAGCACGGTGAAGTAATGCCGAGCGGGTTAATATCGTTTTTGGCAGTGGATTTTACGTGCAGTTTGCTCTATCGCAATTTTCTTTTGATGGCATCGCGCTGGTCTTTGGAAACCTCCACCCCCAATTTCTCGGCGATTTGTATATGTTTCCATGCCAAATCGTACTTCTTCAACTGATAAAATCCAAAAGCAAGTCCGTAATGAGCATCACCAATTTCCGGGTCAATCTCGACCGCCATTAAATACTCAACCACCGCCTGCTCATAATTCTCATTATTGGAATACGCAGCCCCAAGGTTGTAATGAATCATAGCTTCATCGGGATTTACCAGAACAGCTTTATTATACTGCTCGATGGCCGAAGTGTATTGCTTCTGTCCGAAATACGCATTGCCCAGAGCTACAAGAGCAGCGAACATATCAGGTTTAAGAGCTAAAGCCATCTTGTATGCCGAAATTTCATCGTCAACCTTTTCCTGCTTATTGTAACAATGCCCCAAACCGTAATAAACCTCAGCCAGGCTCGGATTGATTTGCAATGCTATCTTGTATTGAGATATTGCCTGCCGGTAATTGCCCACCTGGTCATAAACGCCCCCTAACTGGCTGTGACAGTCAGCATCTTTCGGCTCCAAAGCAATCGCCCGTCTCAACTGCGATATCGCCTGCTGGAATCTTTCCTGTTTGCAGTAAGCTATAGCCAGGTTTTTGTATGCATCTGTGAAATCGGGTTCCAGCCTGAGCGACCGGTGGTACTCGGAAATCGCATAGTTCAACCAGTCACGTTCCATGTATGCATTTCCGAGGTTATTGTGAGTCTTGGCATCGTTCGGATTGATTTTCAGGGCCTCGCGGTATTGGTTTATCGCACCGACTACGTGACCTTTTTTCAGGTAGATGCTCCCTAAATTTGTCCTGGATTCGGATAACGTTGGATTTATCTCTACTGCTCTTTCAAGTGCCAACAAGGCAGAGTCTATATTACCGACATCGTTATAGCTGTTCCCAAGATTATTAAAGAAACAGCCTAACGTCTGAATCTTATTCAGATTCTTCATATAGATGCTGTTGTTGCCTACCGGCACATTGAACTTCTCTATATAGTGCTCATCGGGTGCACTTCCACCTTTGCTTGTCGTTTCAATATTAAATCGCACTCGGCCGTCGTCGTATCTGACAAAAAAATGCCCGGGAACAACCACTCCGTACAGGGGAAGACCAAGCCGCTCCGCCAATGAAAGATAAAGAATTGACAGACTCAGGCAATATCCACCTTTTTTGTCCAGCACAGTATGCAGAAACAAGTCGTTCGGGTCACTTGCTTCTGAAATCGAATTAAAGCCTAATTCATCGAACAAATACGCGTTTATCACCGGAATCGCTCTGTAGGGTGCCTCCAGCCTTGCGCTCCTGAGCCTTTCACGGATTTCCAAAGCCATATCATCCAGCGTTGCTAAGTATCTTCGCCCGTACACCATGTCACTCCACCGCTCCGAAACAATCAAAGCAGCGGTCGCCAAATCAACTTGGTCTTCTCTAAGCCGAAGGACTTGTTCAATTGACCTTGAGTATAGACCTGCCTTGTTCTTATTGGCCAGGGGCTCTTGCCGGCGCCCTAAGACAGAGGGCGTAAAAATCAAAACACAAATTATTATCGCAAAAATCTTTTTCATCAGTTATTCCCTTGGCTTCGCCGCCGATTACCGTTGCAAACCCACCTGCTCAGAAACGCAATCCTTATGATAAGCATTTTCCTATGTAAATACTTATCGTCAAACAGACCTTTGTTGTTTTGTGTTTTCCGTAATTATTATACTGAAAAACCAGTTACTTTGAGCAAATACCTGTTGTATAATATAGATTATGAGGTTATTTTGTTCAACGCATTTTTTACAAGGGAGAAATATGATGAATACCAAACACAAATGCACAATACTTTTGCTTCTTGCTGTCTTAACTCTGGGGTCATGCCGCCGCTCAAGCCCATCGGCTCCGCCGAATGAACCCAATGTCTCACAGGAGCAAACCCAGACTGAAACCAGTGTCCCGCAAGAGCTGCCAAAGACTGAACCTAACGTCACGAAAGAAATGCCCAAGACGGAAATCAGCCTTTTCGACGGAAAGTCACTCGGACAGTGGGCGGTTACCGATTTTGGCGGCCAGGGCGATGTCTATGTAAAAGACGGCGCTATTTATCTCGAAATGGGCAACGATATGACCGGCGTCAACTGGACCGGGCCGGTAGTCCGAATGAACTACGAAATAACACTCGAAGCAATGCGGGTTAGCGGCAGTGACTTTTTCTGCGGCCTGACATTTCCCGTCGCCGACAACCCCTGCTCACTAATCCTCGGCGGCTGGGGCGGCGGCGTCTGCGGCCTGTCTAATATCGACTACTATGACGCCGCTAACAACGAGACTTCACGATTTATGTCATTTGAGGACAACAAATGGTATCGCGTCCGCCTGCGCGTTACGCCGGACAGGATTCAAGCCTGGCTCGATGACGAAGAGCTTGTAAACATAGAAACAACCGGCCGAAAAATCGACATCCGGGCCGAGGTGGACCTCTCTCAACCGCTCGGTATCGCAACCTGGCAAACAGCCGGAGCAGTTCGTAATATTCGCCTGCTCAGACTCGAAGACTGACTAGACTAATCCCTTCCGGCTTACAAATGCACTTGCTTTTCGGGTTTCCATTCTGCAATGTGTCAAAAAAAATAAAAAAAAAAGTACAAAACCGTAACAAAAGGGTAACACTTGGTTGTCATAATTGTTCTTGTTAAATTAACCGTTTTTTATTAATCTATTTGAAAGGAGCACAATTATGGACAGGTTGAAGAACATCACAATCATCTTTTTATTGGCAGTCCTGATATTTTCAGATTTTGCATTTTCAGTACAACCAAATACTTCTATCGTGGGTAACTGGATGAGTAAACCAGGCCAATTCAATATTGTATTTAGAGTCTCAAAAAATGAAGATGGTTCATTAATTACCTACACAGATTTTCCTGACCAGGAAGCATGGGATATGCCGGCGGATTTGATTCTATCTGATAGTAAAAGTGTTAGATTTGATATATACAATATAAGGTGCGCTTATGAGGGGAAAATCTCCGGAAATGGGCGGACCATAGATGGTAAATTCAAGGGGCCTGGTGGTGGTGATGGTATGCCTCTCGTACTCGAACGAGTTGACAATCCTCCTGTTCGAACATCAAAGCGTCCGCAAGAGCCTAAAAAACCATATCCTTATAAAGAAGAAATCGTTTCTTTCGAAAATAATCTCGATAAAGTTACACTTGCTGGGACCTTGACCCTGCCTAAATCGTCAGGATCGTATCCGGCGGTGCTGCTCCTGTCAGGTTCCGGTGCCAATGACCGTGACCAGTTAGTCTGGGGGCATCGTGTATTTCTTGTATTGGCGGATTACCTGACCCGGCAGGGGATTGCCGTTCTTCGATATGATGACCGGGGTGCAGGGCGTTCAACGGGTAATTACGATGAAGGAACTTTTGAAGACTTCAAAAAAGATGCACTTGCCGGTGTTGGATATTTGAAAACCCGGCCGGAAATCGATGTTAAAAAGATTGGACTTATCGGTCATAGCGAAGGTGCTGCAATCGGTCCCCTGGTGGCATCAGAATCATCGGATGTGGCTTTTATGGTTCTTATGGCCGCGCCGGGCTTGAGCGATGATTTCGATGGATTACTAAAGCAGTTTACAGATGGCTATCGGTCCAAAGGGGCAAGCCAGAAAGCCATTACTTTTAAGGCCTCGGTCTTAAGAAACATTTTCTACACTATCAGACAGGAAGACGATTTAGAGGTTGCACGTTCGAAAATTAAAAATCTCCTTCAGAAGGCAAAACCGGAATTAGCAAAATTCAGTGCCAGTGAAAGAAAGAAGATAGAGCTTGAATCCGTGGACACCTACGAATTCGATTGGATGCTCTCGCCCGGTTTCCGTTCCATTCTGCGTTATAATCCAAAAGAAACTTTAATGAAGGTGAAATGCCCGGTGCTGGCCCTGCATGGTGATAGAGACACACAGATTCCAAAGGATAACTTGAAAGGTGTTGAAGCGGCCCTTAAAGCCGGAGGCAATCTCCAATATACCATAAAAGAGTTCTCCGGGCTGAATCATCTGTTCCAAACGGCAAAGACCGGTTCGCCGTCTGAGTATGACAAGATTGAAGAAACCGTATCTCCCACTGTGTTGAATATCATATCTGAGTGGATACTAAAACAGACCTCCAAGAAATAAATGTATCACCGGGAAGACTGGTTTCAAATTTGATATCCGGCCTGAGGTTGACCTCTCTCAACCCCTCGGTATAGCAACCTGGCAGACAGCCGGAGCAATTCGAAACATTCGCTTACAAGCGCTTCCGGAACAACTGTAACTCCCAACTCAGATATTTTGTCGAATTTTGCCGATTTTTAGACCAAGTTCGCTGTTCCTGCAAAAAACTCATTTATAGGAATTTTTCTGTTGACAGACTTGTTTCAATCAGGCATACTGTTTTCACAATAGAACAGAGAGGATGTGTAGTTTCTACACTTAACAATCTGTTCTGATTACACGCTAACGCCTCTAAATTTTATGGAGGAGATATTCCAAATGGCGTTCAAGCAGCGTAATTTCGTAAAAATAAACCTAAGCCGGTAAAGCTGCGCACAGTGTGCGGCGTTTACCCCGTTAGAAACTAAAATGAGAGATAATAGTGTACAAAAAAGCCAAATTTCTAACGGGGTGAAAATATTAACAGTTCCCTGCTTTAAATAGGGATTCCTTCGAAGAAAGGGGGTTACTGTCATTCCCACAAAAAGCCTGCCCTGAACGAAGCCGAATGGGCGGGAATCTACGCTGTTCTTTGCGAAAGGAGGTGATGGCAAATCATAGGCAAATCGTAAAAAACTTATCCTGGGCAGATATAAACAATTTACGATTTGTAATTTTTGATTTTCGATGTTTATTTATTGTAAACATCGAGTGTTTTGGTGTGTGGCCAAAGCACAGTGAGTTATTACTGTAACCCTTTTAAAGGAGGATTATTATGTATAGAAAATTGATTTGTCTTGTTGATACTTCGGTGTGTGGCCGGAGCAAAATTTCATATCAACTTTCAGGTAAAATTAGGAGGAACAAAAATGTTAGCTAAGAAATGCCTTTTGGTGGGAATTTTGACTTTGCTCAGCGTGAGTTTGGCGATTGCGGACCCACCTGCAGTACACCCAACGACTGGAGAACCGCTGGTGATAGACTGTCTCAGGGGTACTCCTGATGCAATTGACGGAGATCTGAGCGACTGGAATCTCGAAGCTATGACCCCAGCCGTTCTTGATGTGGTAGAGCAATTGAATTCTGGACAGGATAGCTGGGACGGCCCTGAGGACTGTAGCGGAGAATTCTATCTGCTATGGGATGACGAGAACATCTACATCGCCGCGGTGGTGAAAGACGATGCGTTATCCATGAATAAATCCGGGGGCGATATCTGGAATGCGGACGCTATAGAAGTATTTTTCTCTACGACAAACGCCGTTGCAGGACATGCTGAACATTACCAGTACGGCTTTAACGCCAATAATCAGAGATGGAACTGGTGCAACATGGACGGTGCTGGTTCAACCGAGCCTGATTACCTGCAGATAGCCTCCTCCGTAACTGCTGATGGATACATCTGCGAAGCCTCTATCTCATACGGACAGATGCTGTCATTGGACTTTTCAGCAGGCAACACCATCGGATTCCACCCTGTATTCGACGACACCGACAATGGTGATACAGAACTTCAGATGACCTGGACTGGCCGTGAAGCTCATGACCAGAGTCTCGGATTTGGGCATATGGTTCTCTCGGCCGACTCTGCAGCCGAGCCCGAGGCCCCCAGTTCGACAATCATCTGGGTCTCCTTCCATGGAGCTGATGATGCACCCTCGGACGCGGCTGCCGCTGTCGGCTTCACCGAGGCGTCCGATAAGGGGTACACCGACCTGCTCACTGCCAACGGCTACAACGTGACGCGCTATATCACGTCGAGCACTCCCGATCCGGAGGTTCTCAATGCAGCGGACCTGGTGATCATCGGTCGCGCGGTCTCCAGTGGCGGTTATTCGAACGATGGAGCCACGGCGTGGAACAACATTTCCGCTCCCATGATCATCATGGGTGGTTACGTCCTGCGGTCCAGCCGCATGGGTTACACCACCGGCACGAATATGCCGGACACCACCGGGGACATCACGCTGACCGTCAGCGACCCGACCCACCCGATCTTTGCGGGGATCCCGCTGACCGACGGCACCATGGTCAATCCGTATGCCGGCGGCGCGGTCGTGCTTCCCACCGACGGGACAACCGTGTCGCGGGGTATCTCCATCAATAACGATCCCGCCGATGATGAAGGGACGATCCTGGCCACGATCGCGGAAGCATCAGCGGACACAGGTCCTGTTGGTGGCATGGTTATCGCCGAATGGCCCGCTGGAGCGACATTGACACACGCCGGCGGGGCCGAAACAGACGTGCTGGCCGGTCATCGGCTGGTGTTCCTGAGCGGCAGTCGCGAGCCTGATGGCGTAACGGGTGGAGATGCGGCGGGTCTGTATGATCTGTATCCAGATGGCGAGAAGATGCTCCTCAACGCGGTCTCTTATATGATACCGGTTAAATTGCTTGATGTCACTGCGCCAGGGGATGCAATCCAGGGTGTTCCGAACGATGGAGATTGGCCTGGTGCTGAAACACCCGACTTGGCCATCGATGATGACACCTCGACGAAGTTTCTGCACTTCAAAGGTGAATTGGAACCCACTGGTTTCCAGGTTACACCTGCAGCGGGCGCGAGTATTGTGACGGGGCTGACTTTAACCACAGCCAATGATGCGATAGAGCGTGATCCGGTTACATTTAAGCTCTCTGGTTCTAATGAGAGCATCGATGGACCTTACGAACTGATTGCCAGTGGCGATATCGTCGATTTCGCCCAGGCGGATGCCTGGCCTCGCTTCACAATGAACGCAACGCCGATTTCGTTTTATAATGACGTTGCATACGCTCACTATCAAGTTCTATTCCCGGCCGTTCGAGACGCCGGAAGTGCGAATAGTATGCAGATCGCCGAAGTAGAGCTATTAGGAGAGTTATATGTCGACCCCGACATCGCTGCAATCAATGAGCTTTACAACCAGGCCACTCTCGCCTGTGGCACGGGAGATGTAGAGCTTTACTTGTCCATCTTCACCGAAGACGCGGTGGTGATGACGCCGGGGAGACCCGCTTTCATCGGGAAAGAGGTGTTACGAGCAGCAATGGAGGGCTTGTTCGGTCTGTTCGACTTGGGGCTCCCCTACACAGTGGACGAAGTTGGGGTACCCGGGGACTGGGCATTTGTTCGCTCCAGCTTCCAGTATTCCATGACGCCCAAGGAGGGCGGGGAGACCACTACGAACCCTGGCAAACAGTTGGACATCCTCAAGAGGCAGGCCGATGGTTCCTGGAATGTCTATAACGAGTGCTGGAACTACGGCGCGACACCAACGGCAGCGAAAATGGCCGGTACTTCATGGGGACCGGGACTGGCGAAGATGGCCCAGGAAGACGACGCAGACGCCATTTACAGGGAGATGTGTGACCTGTATACGCTCGCCGTTGAGACAGGAGATACAGATCTCTATGTGGCCAATTACACCGATGACGGGGTGCAAATGCCTCCCGACGAGCCTTCTCGCATCGGATCGGAGCAGATCCGGGCAGGAATAGAACCCGCCCTGGCTCTTTTCAACGCCGAGTGCCCCATCTATCCCAAGGAAGCTGTGATAACTGGCGACTGGGCATTTGGTCGCTGTGACTGGTCCCTATCCTTGACGCCTAAGGAGGGCGGCCCGACAACTACGTTCAATGGCAAAGGCACCGACGTCCTCAAGAGGCAGGCCGATGGTTCCTGGAAGTACTACATCAGTTGCTGGAACTACAACGGGCCACCAATAGTGGAGGAATAAACCAAGCTGTTAGTTAAGCTTTGTTGGATGGGCGGTTCTGCCGCCCATCCAGCTTTTTACCAGTCAGCTCAGTTCAAAGCCCATCCTGGCGCCGCTTATGCCCATGCCGTTAGGGAAGAAATGAAACTATCTTACAACTGCTCGGTATAGCAACCTGGCAAACAGCCGGAGCAATTCGAAACATCCGCTTACAAGCGCTTCCGGAACAGCTGTAACTCCCAACTCAGATATTTTGTCGAATTTTGCCGATTTTTAGACCAAGTTCGCTGTTCCTGCAAAAAACTTCCAGGAAATCTTTTTAAACTGATTTTTCTGCTTGACGTTACCGTCTCAAACGGCATACAATCCCTTTTCAGAGGAGCGGCAAACGAGCGATGTTGTGTTCATACCTCGCTGGTTCCTACATGGAGGTTTGTTTGTAGACATTCGTTTTGGCCAAGGCGTAACCGCTCGTGCGATTTGTCAGTGCGCCGGTAACGAACGGTTAGCGAATGGACTATAGTTAGGATGTCTGTGATGATAGCATGTGGATTGATCGTATTAATCTTGATGGAACACTTTTTATCTTCAGTCAATATACCATCATATGCCAGAGGACCTTACAGTTATTGGAGGTGAAGTATGGTTGCCTTGTTTAATAAGAAAAAAGCTAAGGCAATGGCCGAAATAGAAGAAAGGCTGAAAGCCGAATCTCAAGCAAGAGCGGAAGTAGAGGAAAGGCTAAGGGAAGAAATTGAGGCCAGAGCCACGGTGGAACAAAAAGTGAAAGATGAAACAGATAAGATGCTCCTCACACAGTATCACAGGTATAGTGTCTTGGCAGAGAGAGCCGAGGCTCAGGCTAAAAAGGAGATAGTTGCAGCCAAGGCAGAAGCGAAAGAAGCGATAGAAAAGGCCCGTTCGTATGCAGCGGCACTATACCAGGCAGAGGAAAATCTAACTCAAGCCCAGGAAATAACAAGGACTGAAGCTATAGCCAGAGCAAAGGCAGAAGAAGACCTGAACGCTGAAAGGGAAGAACAACAAAGAATCGAGGCTCAGGCTAAAGAGGAGATAGCAGCAGCCAAAGCAGAAGCAGAAGAAAAGGTCCGATCATATGCGGAGGCACTAAACCAGGCAGAGGAAAAACTAAACGAAGCTAAAGAACAAGTAAGGGCCGAGACTATCGTCAGAGCAAAGGCGGAAGAGGACCTTAAGGCTGAAAGCAAAGAAAGACAAAGCCTCGACGCTCAGCCCGCAGAGACAATAAAGACTTTCAAGCCAATCCGCCGGAACATTTTTCATCCAACAAATATAAAGAGGAAAATTGCCCTTTTGTCAGTATTAGCAATTTTCACAGCTATAGCATTTGCACTGAGCGTAACTACCCACCCACTATTGGTTGAGCCCGGCAGTGCAATTACTCAAGAGAATACACCGGCACCGATTACATTAATGGAAAGTGATACCGATGCGGAGCAGCTGACCTACAATACAGCAATAGGTCCGTCCCACGGGAGCTTGAGTCCGACGGCGCCCAGCATTACTTACACACCGGCTTTGAACCGCAACAATCCAGACAATTTCGTATTAAAGGCCAACGATGGAAATAGCATTCCAGCCTTAGATATCCAATCATCTACTATTAAGGTCAATCCAGTACTGCTCAAGATAGCTACATCATTAGACGGCAAAACCAACATTGTCCAATATAGCGACAACGAACGGTGGGAAACCAACTTCGGTTCATACATATTCTATGATTTTTCAGATGCATCTATCGCGGCAGACGCTAAAATAAAATCAGTCATTCTTTTTATCGAACACTTTGAGGAAGAACGATTTGCCCAGGGAAAATTAGAGTGGGCTATAGGCACAGGCTGGCCAAGTAAGCCAGTGGTCTGGGAGGCAATAAAGGCTCCGGTGCATCAAGGACAATCCTATGAGGCCGTAGACGCATGGGATATTACAAGTGTAGTAAATACACGCGAAAAAATAAATTCTCTTCAGTTACAAGTTAAGAATAATGACAATGTTGCTCACTGCAAAACGTTGATGGATTATGCCTATGTGATAGTCCAGTGCGACTAATCTGTTCATTCTTACTGACCGGCTTGACTGTGCTGACCAGAAGAACAAACCCTGATTTTCAGGCCCAATTTCGCTTTTCCTGTAAATAATTCTCAATTATTGGAATTTTTCTTCTTGACAGACTTGTTTCAATCAGGCATACTGTTTTCACAATAGAACAGAGAGGATGTGTAGTTTCTACACTTGACGATCTGTTCTGAATACGCGCTAACGCCTTTAAATTTTATGGAGGAGATATTCCAAATGGCGTCCAATCAGCGTAATTTCGTAAAAATAAACCTAAGCCGGTAAAGCTGCGCACAGTGTGCGGCGTTTACCCCGTTAGAAACTAAAATGAGAGATAATAGTGTACAAAAAAGCCAAATTTCTAACGGGGTAAAAATATTAACAGTTCCCTGCTTTAAATAGGGATTGCTTCGAAGAAAGGAGGTTACTGTCACTGGCACAAAAAGCCTGCCCTGAATTAGCCGTAGCCCTGAACAAAGTCGAAGGTGAAGCCGAATGGGCAGGAATCTACGCTGTTCTTTGCGAAAGGAGGTGATGGCAAATCATAGGCAAATCGTAAAACTTATCCTGGGCAGATATAAACAATTTACGATTTGTGCTTTTTGATTTTCGATGTTTATTTATTGTAAACATCGAGTGTTTTGGTGTGTGGCCAAAGCATAAATTCACAATTATTTTAAATTTTTTTAGAGGAGGACTATTATGTGTAGGAAATTGTTTCTTTTAACTTCTTTTGTTGTGGTATTCGCATTTAGCACGATGGCTATGGCTTCTGACATAGCGTTCTATGTCGGGGCACCTAACGTCGATGGCTGGTATGATGTTGCTACGCAGTTCGCCGACGTTGAGACGATAATTGCCGAAACTGGAGGTCTGTTCAAGGATATCCAGCAGTTCGATGACGACCAGTTTGATGCATTTGGTGCATGGGTAGACGAGAATACGAATGATGGTGAAATGGACATTATCTGGCTTAACGGATGCATTCCGAGTGTCCTCTATCAATTCCCAAACGTTAATCCGGATGGCTCGCGCGCTGAAGAGTGGCTCGATGGCGGAAACATGATTATAAATGTCGGCGACTGGTTCGCATACTGCTCGTATGAAGGTGGATCTCGACAAGCTGATAATGGCCCAAGTGGTGCTGCTAACATACTTGACCTTTCCTCTGGTATTATCGTATCCGCTGATAATACTTCGCTGACGGTGACACCGACAGGTAAGGAATATCTACCCAGTCTCAATGACCCTGCCGTAACTTATAGGCCAATTGTCCTCAGTGCTGTTGAAGCCCCCTGGGAAGTTGCTGCGATATTCGCATCTTCGGGTGGCACAGATGATGCAACCGCAGAAGCACAGGCTGATCCTCTTGTTATTCACAACACAGAGACTGACGGTTACGTCGCTTTTATAAACCAGGCTTCTGGTGGTGGCCCTCCTGGCTGGATAGACGACAGAGGTTTAACCTGTGCTGAGTTAATCGGCAACTGGGTAAACAGTGTGATAGGATTAGGCGAACAAATAGAAATAACAGATCCGGATCTCCTGATATACTACGATTTCGAGTCCGGTGCAGGCGAAATGGCAATTGACCGTTCAGGTCACAACAACCACGGTCTGTTTATGGGAAATCCGGAATGGGCCACAGGTATTTTCG
>Ga0307379_10000240_pt1 | contig 97006 bp, 73 predicted proteins | sample UN2MG_FD_202237 | JGI IMG/M metagenome (GOLD analysis project Ga0307379, IMG submission 202237) | Soil microbial communities from Risofladan, Vaasa, Finland - UN-2 | ecosystem: Environmental > Terrestrial > Soil > Coastal area > Acid sulfate soil | place: Finland: Risofladan, Vaasa | collected... | reverse complement strand
AGACTCAAAGGTTTTAAAGGAAAACAAGAAGTTCTTTTATTCTTCGTGTTCTTTGTGACTTAGTGGTAAAATTTTCCGGAGAGAATTGAACCACAAACCTCAAACCTGATTAAGGCCCCAAACCCTTCAATCGGTCGCAGAGGCCGGAGGCCCGCCGGCAATCTTCCCTGACCCCGGGTAGGCGGGACACTCCTGTCCCGCGCCCTCCGCCCCTTCAACCAGGTGGCGGGGACACTCCTGTCCCGAATCTCTGGCCCGACAAGAGTGTCGGGCCTACCGGTAGGCGGGACACTCCAGTCCCGCGCCTTCCCCCCTCCAACCAGGTGGCGGGGACACTCCTGTCCCCGGCCCCCGGCCCGACAAGAGTGTCGGGCCTACCGCCAGGCCAATACCCTCCCCGGCCTTTCGGCAAAATGAGCTCCCCGGTAATTCGAGGAGAAAAGAGGGGCCGGAATTCAGGGCGTTTCAGGTCCTTGAGAATTATGGAGAAGGCCAGTTGCCCAAGCCTCTTAAGCCCCGCCGGGGCGTGCTTCATTAACCCAGGGCGGGAGCCCTGGGTGAGAGTCGGGGATAACTATCAAGCCCTGTAAGGGCGGCCTAAGACCGCGTTAGGTCGCGCTTTCAGCGCTAAAGACGAGATTAGATGTTCGGTACCCAGGGCTTCCGCCCTGGGTTAACGAAGCCCGCGCCTTCAGCGCTGGAATTAACTCCACAACTCAAGCCCTGGCACCTTCCCCCTCTGATTTAGTCTTTTTGCGGTCTTCTCCACCATTTTTCTTCTTGGCTATAAAGAAACATGCCTTCTCTTCCAGGATTTTCAGGAGAAATCTCATTGCGTCTATTAGTGAATGAAGCGGCCCAAAAGATCGAATGGAACCAATCGTATCCATTTACTTTCAATAGTGCTTTCTGTGCATCATCAATTTCACCCAACCCATAGGCATCATAAAGCAAAAGCATGATCTGAGGGCATGATTTGTGAACTCCCTTATTCTCTAATTTCTTACGCTTTTCAATAATTCTTTCATTCATAATATGGCAAAGATCTTCCTGAATTTCTATCCCCCATTTAACGGTTATGGGCCCCAATAAACCCACATCCTCTCCTTTTGCGGAACATTTCTCGATTGTCAGCTTATTAAGGCCTTCATCAATAAGCGCAAACGCCTCCGTAGAAGTAACAGATTTTGTGGCCTCAATAAATGAAATTGCCTGTCCAATAATATTATGCCATTCATCTGAATTTCTCTTGGGAATAATAGGTTCACGTTTTATTGACAAAGCATATGAACCTGCCAAGCATCCCTTCTGATGGGCTGTTTTGTTAATATCTTCTCTTAATTTTCTGCCCCTCGCATGATAGTTTTCTCCTTCGACCACGCTCGTTACTTCCGCTGCAAATAACACACCGTTGACTGTGATCCAAAAATCAGGTGGATCATTTTCCTCTCTCCGCACATCAACCTGATGGCATCCATGCCGATGTTTCAAGCAGAAGACAAGAGAATCAGCGCATACCAACTCTTCATCAATCTTATTTTGCGTCATCGTTCTTCTCTTTCTACGATTGCTATTTCCTCGGGTATCAACCCATACAATTCATACACCAGCCTATCAATCTCGGAGTCAGTGGCCTCGATCTGGCGCTGTAAAACCTCCTTCTCATGAGGAGTATTAGCGGCATGAAGGCGTTTGTGCAAATCCAACATCCGATCAACAAGCTCAACCATCCGGTCATGGGCGGCTTTGTCGGACTTGTTGGAGAAATCAATAGAGCGGATTGAGAGTTGAACAAGATATTGGAATATGTATCTCAAGTAGCCGCCTCTATAAGCAGAAGAAAGGTTGGTGTATTGAAAGCATAACAACTTTGAGTTTAAAATGCCAAGAAGATATTTGTCTGAACTGGCAATAATATATGCAGTATTCACGCAATACAATCCGCCAACTGAATCTAGAGCAAAATTACCTTGCAATGAAATGTCGGGAAGAAGCATCTTCGGCTTCTCAAACTCCTGGTAGTAATCAATCGAGTCTTGAATCTCGTACCATTTATAGGCTCCCGGTTTTCTGCCTTTCCATTCGCCGCCTTCCCAGTTCTTCGGCTTCGGCGTTAATCGGTCCTTGAATTGGAGAAGGTATTTCTCGATGGCCGGGTATTGCTTGATATCAATGCCACGGCGCGTGAAAATCAGGAATTTATCACTTTCCGGGGGCTGGTATCTCTTGATGTCTCGACCGGCCAAAAAAGGCTTGATGATCTCGCCGCTTCTCTTGTCCTCTGCAATCAATTTCCGCCTTGTAACTCTGTCAATGACAAAGGCTTCATTCAATCCCGTTAAGACGCCTCGATATATCTTTCCCTTCACATACTCTCCGAGCGGGATTCCCTTCTCTTTTATCTTGGCAAGAAGCGCCTGGGTCCCCTCATCGGCGAGGGACCAGCCTCTGTCGTCAAGGTCCGAGGCTTTGACGGGTTTGCGGTTTGCCTGGACATATTCCTTCAAGCTGCTGAAATCCAGGGTCTTGACCCGGGTGGTATCAAAGCCTTTTGCTGCTCCTTCCCGGCGGATGCGGATGATGCAGGGATAGGTGGTGGCGTTCTGGAACATGGGCAGGTCTCCGAAGTCCACGATCTCCTCGATCTTCTTCACCTTCAGCCATTTCCGCAAAGGCTCGCCATAGTTGGCCCGCATCCACTTATTTGCCACGATGTAAGAAAAGATCCCTCCCGGCTTGAGCAGGGATATTCCGCGCTCAATAAAGTAAGTATAGAGGTCGGCCATGCCATGATAGGTTTCAAAATGTTGTGCAAAGTATTCTTTGTCAGCACCCAGCCCTTCCTGCCTTACATAAGGCGGGTTGCCGATGACCACGTCGAAGCCGGTAGCGCCGGCGGCCCGCCGGCTCTTTCCGGATGCCGCCTGGAAGGCAGCGGTACCAAAGACCTGCGGGAACTCCTTCTCCCAGTCAAAGGCGTTGATGCGGTAGATTTCGTCCTCGTTGAAGAGGTCCATCTGCTTTCCCTGGTAGAAGTCGGGTCCGATCAGGGAGTTTCCGCATTTGATGTTAGAGGCGAGGTCGGGCAGCGCGCGCTCCTTGTAGATGAGCTTCATTTGGCGGAGGCTTTCCTCGCTCTCTCCTTCGAGGACCTTCAAGAGGAGCGAGAGCTTGGTGACCTCGACGGCCTGGGGGTCTATGTCCACTCCGAAGATGTTGTTGATGAGGATGCGCTTCCTCTCGGCGATGGTGAGGCGCCACTCGCCGCCGTAGCCCTGGAAGATTTCCTTCTTGTGCCTCTCCGGGCCATCTTTGACGTAAAAGTCCTTGTGCCAGTCCAACAATTTCTGATAGGCCCGGAGGAGGAAAGAGCCGGAGCCGCAAGCGGGGTCGAGGATGCGGAGCTTGGCGACGTCCTTTGGAGTAATTGTAGCGCCGGCGGCCCGCCGGCAGTCTTTTCCGGATGCCGCCAAGCTGGCGGCGCTACTTCCGGAGGTAGCGCCGGCGGCCCGCCGGCAGTCTTCTCCGGATGCCACCGGGCCGGTGGCGCTACCCACCCAAGGCCAGGCATTCAACCCGGCCTTAAGCGGATTCTCCAGCACATATTTTATAACCCGCTGAAAATCGCCTTCGTCCCGGGCAAGATGGTCGTAATACTCCCGCTGCCATAATTGGCCTTTTAAAGCGAGAGCCTCATTGATCTTTTTCGCGGTAAAGGACTTCCATGAATGGACTATCTCCGAAAGCTTGTTCTTTGCAAGTGGCCTGAAAACGACATGCACGTGATTAGGCATGATGCACCAGGCATACAGGTCATATTTCGATCCGTCGAAATGGAGCAGGTTGGTCTTTACTATTTCGGCGATGGCCGGTTCCTTCAAATGGCAGGATCCAGAACCGGAATCAAGGTAGGCCTCGATCTTTTCATGAAATATTTCCTTGATGCGTTTTTCATCTTCAACGGAGAGCTTCTTTTCGTGTTTCAGGGCGATTGAATAAATCTCGCGTTCATTCTCGATGGACTTGAGAGCGGATTCAGGGAGGGAATCGGCCAGACGGTAGGTTACAAAATAAGTTGCGCCTTCCGATTCCCAATGCGGAAGGCGGCCGCGTTCGCGAATGGAGATGGGGCCGCTGATGGTAGCGCTGGCGGCCCGCCGGCCCTCTTCTCCGGATGCCACCGGGCCGGTGGCGCTACTTGCCACCAAGCTGGTGGCGCTACCCAGGAGTTTCCCCACCGTATTCTCCACGATGTAGTCCACGATGTACGCCGGCGTGTAATAGACCCCTCCCGCCTTCTTGACCTCGGGCTTGTCCTCGACCACGGCCCGGTGGCCGGCGGTGAGGCGGATGACCTTGCCGAGGAATTGCTCGTAAACCTGGCCCAGGATCTCGGACGGCAGCACGGAGAACTCGTAGGGCGATTCGGGGTAGTAGAGACCCCGGATGATGTCCTTTAACGGCTTGTCGTCAATCACGAGGCCGGGGGTGACGGTGTCCGGCGGCGTGGATCGTTCCTTCTCCTCCATGAAGTGGAACAGCCCCGAATTATAGCGGTCGTCGGCGTCGCGGAAGAGCTTGAACATGCGCTTGTACACGTTCTCGCCGTTTAAGTGCTGCATGAGGCGGCCGTAGGTCTCGATGCCGCGGTCCTCGCAGATTCGGAGGAAGATGATGCGGTCAATGGTGAGCTGGACGGCGAAGTTCAAGTCGCGCTGGGAGATGCCGGGGTTGCGGATGGCGATGTTGCGGGCCAGGAGGTCGCGCCAGGACTCGATGTCCTTCAAAAACGCGGCGTCCACCTCGGCGGTGCCTTTCTTCTTTTTCGTGGATTCCGCGAATTTATCGAACGAGCCTTTGAGCACGGCCTCGCGGCTGAATATCCCCGCGATTTCTTCCCATTGCTCGCCGTACTGCTCCCAGGTCAGGTACATGATGCGTCCGGCGCTGGCCTTGTCGGTGTGGTCCGGCTTGACGCGGCAGTCGTAAACGGCGAACTCGTCAAAGTCGGTGAGGATGGACAGCGGCAGCTTGGCGGACCAGGCATAGCGTCGGAGCTGGAATGCGGGGCCGGGGTCGTCCTTCACGTTCACGCCCGGCTTCTTGGCTTCGAGGAAGAATTTGCGGGCGCCGCCGACGCGGAAGCAATAGTCCGGCGCCTTGGTCGCGCCGCCTATCTTGATCGCGTCCTCGTGGATGACGTCGCGGTAGGCCTCGGCGTAAGCCTGCTTATTGTACATGTCCCAGCCCAACTCCTGGAACATGGGGTCAATGAATTCGAGGCGGGTCTGGGTCTCGTTGAAGCTGCCGGAGACGTACGTCTCTCGGTTCTCCTGGAATTTCTCGACCAGCTTCGTCACCGCTTCGGGCGCGGGCATTCCATTTCCTCCTCCATCCTGGTGGGCGGGACACTCCTGTCCCGCGCTTCCGGCCCGACAAGAGTGTCGGGCCTACCTTGATCCGCACATCATTATATTACTTGCGTGAATAAAGGCAAGGACTATGTTCAGGTGGAATCTTCGTCTCCGCGCCTTCCCACGAACTTGACGGCGGCCACCCTTCATCGTCCTCTCCATCACCGGCCCCGGCGCCATCATCGTGAACGCTCAAATCCCCCATTGCGGTCTCTTGCTCGCCGAAGAAAAAGGCCGATGGATGAATGACGTTGACCTGTCCCCGGCATTCACCTTAAATGCCGTGACATCTTGATCCCTGCCTGATAATGAAAAATCGGGAGCGGGCATCACAACCCGCTCCCGATTTTCTTTTCATGCGCCGGCCGGGCACAGAGCCAGGAGTAAATAAAGAAGACCCTTGCGTTTCCGGCCCCGAACCGCGCCGCCTTGTGGCTTTTCGCCGAACTTTGTTAAAATGATGCTGATGATCGCCGCGAAAAACATATCCAAGCGCTTCCGCGTCTATAACCGGCCGCGGCACTGGCTCTTCGAGAAGCTCGACGGCAAGCCCCGGAGCAGAGAGGTCGTCGCCCTCTCCGACGTGAGCCTGGCCGTGGGCAAGGGCGAGTGCCTGGGCGTGATCGGCGGCAACGGCGCCGGCAAATCCACCCTGCTCAAGATCCTCGCCGGAATCAGCCCGCCCTCGGCCGGAGAGCTCAGCGTCAGCGGCCGCGTCTCCGCCATCCTCGAGCTCGACTCCGGGTTCCATCCCGAGTTCACCGGCCGCGAAAACATCCGCATCGGCGCCTCCGTCCTCGGACTCACCAGGGCCCAGACCGCCGCCAGGGAAGACGAGATCATCGCCTTCTCCGGGCTCAGCGAATTCATTGACCTGCCCGTCCGAACCTATTCCACCGGAATGTACCTCCGCCTCGGATTCTCCCTCGCCACCGCCGTGGAACCCGAGGTCCTCCTCGTGGACGAGGCCCTCGCCGTCGGCGACGAGGGCTTCCGGGCAAAGTGCGTGGACCGCATCCGCCAAATCCGCCAAACCGGCGCCGCCACCGTCATCGTCTCCCACGACCTCACCCTGGTCCGGGCGCTGTGTGACCGCGCCATCCTCATCCATAAGGGCCGAGTCGAGGCCGAGGGCAAGCCCCTCGACGTCATCAACCATTACCTCGAACGCATTTACGAGGCCGCGGCCCAAGAGGCCGGATCCGCCGCCTTCCCCTCCGACCGGCCCCGCCGAGGCTCCGGCGAAGTCCAGATCACCGCCGTCCGCATGATCGGGCCCGACGGACGGCCCTCAACCGTCTTCAAGACCGGAGACCCCATAACCATCGAGTTCGACTATACCGCCCACCACGAAATCCAAACCCCCCTCTTCGGAATCAACATCTTCCGCGCCGACGGCGTCCTCGCCGTCTGCACCAACTCCGAGGCCTCGTTCTTCTCCAATAAAAAATACTTCCCCGCCGCGCCCCCCGGCGATAACCCCGAAAAAATACCCGCCGGACAAAAAGCAACGGCCCGCTTCGTGATCGAGCATAACCCGCTGCTCTCAGGCTCCTACGAGCTCTCCGTCAACGTCTACCGCGGACCCTCCGGCGCCCACGCCGCCATTGACGAAATCCTCGGCGCCATCCCCTTCAAAATCCACTCCCCCGACCACCCCGACCTCGGCCTCATCCTCTGCCCCGGAACCTGGACCATAAAATAGCAATGGGCCAGACTCATGCCTACATGTAAAAAATTCTCCTTAAACCATCAAGCAAGGGTATGACCCCATTTCCGGAGGACGGCCTGGTTGTTACCAGGGAGGTAACCAAGCAGGCCCCGCCCAACCCGACTTGTCTGATTTTCTGGCTCAAGAACCGGAGGCCGCAGCGGTGGAGCAATAAGCCGGAGCCAAATGATGAAGATGAGCCGTTCGTTCTTACAATTACGAATTACGCGGGCGCGTCTTCCCCCTCGCCAGAGAAGCCAACAAACGGGAATGAATGATTTGTTCAAAGGTTTCGCTGTGTTACCTGAAAGGCGGGCGATAATTTTAATGGGTTTTGCGAGTCCTAAAAAGAGTCTCTCCAAAATCCGCCCAAGACTACCAATTGGCGAGCTTTGCGGAGTATGAGAGGGAGCTGATTGTATCAAGGATCAATAATGGGTTGGCGGAAGCAAGGAAGAAGGGAGTAAGGTTGGGTAAGGAGCCCAGCGGTGCCGCCAGGATGCATTGTCACCTCCAGATCCGCAGTATGCCCCTCCTGAACGTGTTCAAGGCTGTAGAAGTAGGGCACGGTATCGGAATCGGCCACGATGGTCTCCTCGCAGTGAATCGTGTCCCCTTCTCCAATATCCATTACTCCCCTGACCTTGAACTCCACCGGGCCCGAAGCATTCTGGGCCAGCCACATATAACCCTCTATAGTGGACCCGTCAACCGTCACCTGCTTGCTAGAAGCCCGGTCCGTGCCGCCAGGCAACAAAGAAACCTCTCCAAAAGCAGAGCCCCCGACCGCGGAAATAGTTACCTCGGCGTCGTCCGTTACCGGCGTGACCTCATCCGTGTCCCCGTAATAAAGTTTCACAATAAACGGCGAAGGCAGGCGGCGTCCGGCAAAGCCCGTCTTAAGTTGTATTAATTATCCTTCAACAGATCTTCTTCATTGAGGCCAAGCGCCTTTAAAAACCTCATTTCCATATCGTATTGTTTATCATGAGGGCAGTTGGTGTTCTCAATATCGTTCTTGTTGACATTTTCCATAACGAGTTTTCTGCTCAGGACTATTTGCTTAAGTTCATCCCAGCCTTTTTTACGTGCGTCCTGGTTCATAATTATAGTATTGGGACAGTCTGCATGGCCATTTTTGTCAGTAAGACCATATTGGCAGCGGAACCAGGTTTCCGTTCGGCATTGCTGGATCATATACTTGAATTCTTCCTTTTTACCCTTGATTGTTCCAGAGCTTTTTCGGAAATCCTCGGATTTTTGGAGGGTGTCGACGGCCTGTAAGGTTATGTTTTTATAGAGAGCCTGAGGATTGAAATCCGATGCCTTAAAGGTTATCGCAGGAGGATACTTGGAGAGATAGTCGTTTATGATTTCCTGTGGCATATCCATGTAGTTTGCCCCGATGGTAATTACTTTAGATCCTGATATCCATTGCGTGCTCCCAATCTTCTCAGGATCATCTTTTTCATAGAATATTAACCGGTCTTTACCATCAAAGTGATGTGCAAGTTTATATTTATCCATTCTCATCCTATTTCTCCAAAGGAAACCCTCAAAAGCATTATCATCACTAGAATAGAAATCAATAAACACATAAATAAATGTCGGTTTAAACGGTTTTATTTTATCAGTGGGCGGTTTAGATTCCTTTATTTTATCAATCGTGTATTTAAATGCGCAGTGCTGATCAATTTGATGCATGTTGGCTTTGGCACCTTTACGGCACCCACTTTGATTCATATTGGGCTTAGCCAAACCATATTGTTTAATAATGAAAAAGCTTTCAAGATTATCCTTACAGAGAAGGTTCCTCGACAATATTATGGTTAATACAAAAATAATCACAGAAATGACAATTACGATTTTCTTATTCCTGTTCATGACTATTCCTCCTCCATGAATATCTTGTGAGAATTGGTGACGGCGTTAACAAAAACGTTTGCATTATTGATGGTGAATCTATCCATAAAATTGTATTCATCAATAGGCAGATTGGGGGTGTAGGTATCAAGGAAATCGGCAATCCTTGAATTTATTCCGGAGCCGCCTTGTCCATAGGGATAGAACATCATAAAGAGGGTATTGGACTCATAGGTTGAGAGACCTCCATGAACGGTATAATTATTAGGGGTGTATTCTTCGGGGAAGTGATGATCGCTTAACCATTGGACAATAGTGCTCTTATCGTTGTCGGTAAAATAGTGCGTCCCTTGCACGGCTCTACCGGGAGAGTTGCCAACTGTTTTCATGACTAAAATGATGTTGCCGGAATTCATTCTGGGGCCTTGAAGTTGGCGGAGACGTTCAATCGTGGTGTCAATCGGGGGGATTGGGGGGGATTGGGGTCAGACCCTGACTTGTTAGTTTAAGGATTGGATTTTGCTTTTGAGCCATTGATCGTCCTCCATTCTTGATCTCAGCCTGGCTAGGCCCTTCGAGACGGAAGCCGGCTTTACTGAAAGAGCGGCGGCGGTCGCGGTAATGGAGAGGCCGCGGTTGCAGGTGAGGTGGTAATATGCGGCGAGGCGGGCGGGGAAGTTGCGGCGTTTTCGGAACAGCTCGTCCTTGTCCACGGAGAAGGCGGCGGCTACCTTTTTAAGCTCCCGGTCGTGGTCCCCGCCGGCGCGCTTGGAAGCGGCCAGCTCCGGCCTTGGTTTTCCCTTTACGTAGAGAGGCTCCTTCTTTGAATGCCCGCCGGGCTGCAGCGATGCGGAAAAGAGATCGGCGGCGAATTTTTTCCAGAAGCTTGATCCGGCGCCGGCGAGGGAGAGCGATTGGGCGCGGTATCTTTGGCGGCTGGCGGCGCGGTCGGGTCCGTAGGCCAGGAGCACCGGCGTGGGGTTCAGCCATCGGAACTCGGGATTCGCGCCAACGTAGTCCGCGTAGCTTGACCAGGGATGGCCGGCCGGGTCGGCGGCCATACCGGCGCGGACCGGGTTGAGGTGGATGTAATGCGACAGGTGGATCCAGTGGGCCTGCTCGATGACCAGCACGGACTTGAAGCGGCCCTGGAACAGGTGCCCGCCGCGGCGGTGGCGGCGGTTGCAGCGCTGGGTGTAAACGGAGTTGATCCATTGCAGGGCGCGGGAGATATTGGCCTCCGGCGTTCGCAGGAAGAGGTGGAAGTGGTTGGTCATGAGGCAGAAGGCGAAGATTTCCAGGTTGAAGCGCTTGACGGCTTCGGCGAAGAGGGCAAGGAGCGAGTCGCGGTCGCGGTCGTCGGCGAAGATGGCGGCGCGGTTGTTGCCGCGGGCGGTGACGTGATAAACGGCGTAGGGATACGCCGGCCGGGGCGCTCTGGCCATGGTCGGACTCTACTCCATGCGTTAAAGCATGTCAAGATTTCCCGTTAAACTAACAAGTCAGGGTCTGACCCCCCTGGTACCGGGTCTGACCCCCCTGGTACCCTGGTATGACCCCCCTGGTACCGACCCCCCTGGTACCGGAACCTGGACCATAAAATGAAACTTATGCGCCCCGGATGCATCATTATTAATGGGAGCGGGAAATAGTGGACAGTATCTTCATGGTAGGCGGGACACTCCTGTCCCGCATTCCTCGCGTCCATGCGGAGGCCACCCGACAAGGAGTGTCGGGCCTACCTCTTTATTTGTCCACTATTTATCGCTCCCATTAGTATCACTGTGAGGTGATTCGTTTGGCCTCGGGTCAAAATAAGAACAGTAGAGAGATTTTTTGATGTTCCTGGAATGTTGTGATATATTTTTCTCCTGATACAAGGCGATTTTTTGCATCGGCATGCAAGAAGGAGTGGCAAGCAGTGGGCGCAAGGTTTTGCAGGGCCTGGTTGGCCCTGGCGTCGGTGTTTGTCGGTGTAATTTTCCTCTTCATCTTCACGGCCCCGGCCAAGGGCGCGGACAACCGGCGCTACGGCGAGCGGCTGTGCGACGACCCCGCCTATCATTGCATCACGGTCGGCAGCACGGTCATCGAGCGCGAGGTCAGGACCAAGAAAGGCACGAGGACCGTCAAGAAGCGGGTGTCCGAGTCGTGGGCCATCCTGTTCCCGGACGAGCGCGAGCGCGAGATCGCGCGCAGGGTGAACCGTCTGGGCATCGGCCTGTACAAGGGCATGGTGATCGCCGTGCCCAACGACATGGCCGGCAAGACCTACATGGACTTCTCGCCCTACCCCGCCAGGATTGATCCCGAGCTGCTCAAGTCCCCCGCGCCCAGGAGCACGGCCAAGAACAAGGCCAAGGATCCCGCGAAGCCTGAACAGGCGTCCGCCGAGCACAGGAACGGCACCGGCGTCAAGCAGTTGTCGCTCACCTCTTCCTTGCCTATGGAAAGCCAGCCCGCCACCGCGGGGAGCGCCGATGGAGACAGCGCGTCGCCCGCGGTCACGCCCGAAAAAGTCCTGGTATTCGACCCCAAGCTCCTGGCCTGGGCCGCCTACGATGAGAATGGCGACCTGGTGCGCTGGGGCCCGGCCGCCGGGGGCAAGGACTATTGCCCGGACGTGGAGCGCGGCTGCCACACCCGGGTCGGCGCCTTCCGGGTTTACGTGAAGGGCGGCCCCAACTTCAAATCCGGCAAGTACCCGGTGGACTGCGGCGAGCCCGACGAGAACGGCAAGACCGAGGCCTGCGCGCCCATGCCCTGGTTCATGGGCTTCGCCTCCCCCGGTTATGGTTTCCATGCCTCCGGCAACGTGCCCGGCAGGAACGCCAGCCACGGCTGCGTCCGGCTCTATTACGAGGACGCGGAATGGCTCAACCAGCGCTTCGTGGAGATCGGCACCAAGGTCGTGATCAAGCCTTACTGACGCCGCGCCGGAGGGAAGGCTGGTCCCGCCCGTCCCGCAACCAACGCCTGGCGCGGGAGCGCCCTTCCGGGCGCGATCCATTTTCACGGCGCATCCGGAAATCGCGCCCGGAAGGGCGCTCCCACGCCAGGCCGTGTTTCCCGATCCGATTTTTCTCAAAGCTCTTTCATGCCCGGCCAGTTCCATGTATAATTCCAACACCTGATTATTTTTAGCAGCTAGGAGGACGCGCGGCTGATGGGCGAGACCAGACACGTTCCGCTGGTGATCGTTGGCGGCGGCCCGGCGGGGCTGACGGCGGCGATTTACGGGGTGCGCTCGGGGATCCAGCTTGAGGTGATCGAGCGGGGCGTTCCGGGCGGCCAGGTTTTCATTGCGCACCGGATCGAGAACTATCCGGGTTTTCCTGACGGCATCAGCGGTCCGGAGCTTTCGGACCGGATGAAGGGCCAGGCCGAGAAGCTGGGGGTGAAGATCGTGCAGGACCGGGTGCAGAGCGTCGAGCTGGCCGGAGAGAAAAAGAAGCTTTACCTCGATGGCGGCGACGCGCTCACCTGCGACGCGCTGATCGTGGCCACCGGCTCGAACCCCAACAAGCTGGGCGTGCCCGGAGAGGGCAAATTCTGGGGCAAGGGCGTGAGCTATTGCGCGACCTGCGACGGCAATTTTTTCCGCGGCCAGCGGGTGGCGGTGGTGGGCGGCGGCGACAGCGCCTGCCAGGAGGCCGAGATGCTGGCGCACCTGGCGAAGGACGTGTACATCATCCACCGCCGCCACCAGTTCCGGGCCCAGGAGTACCTCGCGCAATGCGCCTTGGCCGAGCCCAACATCCACGTGTTGTGGGACTCGGTCCTGGAAAAGATCGAGGGCGACAAGGAGGTCCAGGCCATCACCCTCAAAAACGTCAAGACCGGCGAGTCCACCCGGATGGAGCTGGAGGGCGTGTTCATCTACGTGGGCATGCACCCGATCACGGAGTTTTTGCGGGGCGTGGTCGAGCTGACCCCGGAGGGCTACATCAAGGCCGGGGAGGACACCAAGACCTCGGTGCCCGGAATCTTCGCCGCCGGCGACGTGCGCATCAAGCCCGCCCGCCAGATCGCCACCGCCGTGGCCGACGGCGCCAGCGCGGTCCGCGCGGTCGAAATCTATTTCATTGAGAGAGGCCTCTCGGCAAGATATGTCTGACGAGCAAAACCAGGCTCGACTGAGCGGCGGCTGGGTCGAGTTCCAGCTCGGCGGGCCGCTGCCGGCGCTCGAGGTCTTCGCCGAATTCCTGAACGACCTCGGCGCGGGCGGCGCCATCTTTTCGGAGGACCCGGCCGGCGCCCCCGGAGCGCACATGGTCACCGCTTTCCTCGCCCTGATCCAGGCCAATCCGTCCAACGTCGCGCGCATCCATAAAAGGGTGGAAGAGGTCAAGGAGCAATTCGCCGGGGCCTGGACCGACCTCAAGATCACCCGGGTGGACGACCGCGACTGGGCCGAGGAATGGAAAAAGGGACTCAAGCCGGAGCGGCTCGAGCCGGGCATCTGGATCGTGCCCAGCTTCCTCCCGGTGCCCGCCGAGGCCACCGGCGAGCCCGTGATCCGGCTCGATCCCGGAATGGCCTTCGGAACCGGACAGCACTTCACCACCCGGATGTCAATGAAAATGGTCGGCGAGGCCGTGCGCGACGGCGCCAGGTCCGTGCTCGACCTCGGCACCGGCACCGGGATCCTCGCCATGACCGCCTTGCTCTTCGGCGCCGAGCGCGTCCTGGCCCTGGACCTTGACCCCATGGCGCTCCGCGTGGCCCGCGAGAACCTCGAGTTCAACGGACTGCTCGATAAAATAGAGCTCGAGCAGGGCGTGAGCGATCCCGGCGTGGTCCTTGACCGGCCGCCGTTCGACCTGATCGCGGCTAACCTGTTCGCGGAGATGATCGTCAAGTTCCTGCCCTTTATCGCGCGCCACCTGGCGGCCCGCGGCAAGGTAGTGCTCTCCGGCATTCTCCTGGACCGGGAGCAGGCGGTGGAGGCCGGGACCAAAAAGGCCGGGCTGGCCACAATAGATCGTATCGAGGAGCAAGGATGGGTGACGATGCTCATGGAACGCGCGTCCGACGCAAGCTGAAACACCGGTTTTTCGTGCCCGTGTCGCGCGTGAAGCCGGGCCCGGGCGGCCAGACCGAAGTCATCATCCCGCGGGACACCGCCCACCACATGCGCACCGTGCTCCGGCTCTCGGCCGGCGCCGTGGTGATTCTCTTTGACAACAGCGGCCAGGAGTACGAGGCCGAGATCACCGAATGCAAGCCGTCGGTGGTCAAGGCCCGGGTGGTCCGCTCCACCTCGCCCCGCGTCGAGTCGCCCCTCAAGATCACGCTGGCCCAGGCGCTCATCAAGGGCAACTCGTTCGACAAGCTGATCACGCTCGCAACCGAGCTCGGCGTAACGCGCCTTATTCCCATCTTCACCGCCCGCACCGTGGTGAGCCTGAACAAGGAGGAGGCCGCGGAAAGAGTCGAGCGATGGGAAAGGATCGTGGAGGAGGCCGCGGCGCAGAGCAAGCGCGTCCGGGTCCCGGTGATCGAGGCGCCGGCCCCGCTCAAGGAGTTCCTGGAGCGGAAGCGCGACGGCGTGAAGATCATCCTCTACGAGCGCGGCGGCGGGGGCCAGCTCCAGGAGATTATCGAGGAGAAAAAGCCGGAGACCATCACGCTGCTGGCCGGGCCGGAGGGCGGGTTCGAGCAGGCCGAGGTCAAACAGGCCATGGACGCGGGCTTCAAGATCTGGGGACTGGGTCCAAGAATTCTGCGCGCCGAGAACGCGGGCGCGGTCGCGACCGCCATCCTCCAGTTCCGCTACGGAGACATGGGATGAGAATGAATGGGGTGAGTGACGGGATTTGAACCCGCGGCCACCGAGGCCACAACCCGGTGCTCTGCCAACTGAGCTACACCCACCACAACCGGAACGCCAAGCCATAAGTTTAACATTATTTCCCGCCGCGTCAATTGCCCCTTTAATACGATATTGTATTAAAGACGCTTCGGTTGTCCTAATTCCCGGACCAAGGAGCGGTCCCGCCGGAAATTTTTATAGCGGCGCCGGGAGGGCCAATCCAATAATTTAAGTCTTTTTCCCTTCGAACTCGCGTTTCATTGCTTCGATCTGGTTTTGGAGGGCGGGGAGGTCGCGTTCGATAATTTCCCAGACGCGTTTCAGATTGATGCCGAGGTAGTCATGGACAATGACATTGCGGAATCCCGCGATGTCTTTCCAGGGCACTTCAGCGTGGGCGTCTTTCAGGGCAAGGGACAGGCGCTGGGTTGATTCGGCCAACGTCTGAATTTCCCGGAGCACGGCGCTTTGAGTCTTGCGGTCCTTGAAAAAGGCTTCTTTGCCTTCCCGGGTAAAGCTCGCAATCCATTGGATGCATTCCAGGACGTGATCGAGGTATATTCGGTCATCTTTCATAGCTGGATGGCGTCTTTAAGAACGTTTTCACGGAGCCGCTCGGACAGGGCCTCGGGCTCGACCACGTCCACGCGGCGGCCCAGGAGTTGCTCCAGCTCGGCGACCAGCCCTCCCGGGAACCAGGGCGGGGTCGGCCCCTCGACCTCGACCAGGAAGTCCACGTCGCTGTCGGGCCGCGCCTGGGCCCGCGCCGCGGAACCGAACACGCGGACCCTCTTTACGCCGTGCCTCGCGGCAATACGGATGATCTCGTCGCGCTTTTCCCGGATGGTCTCTTCAATATGCATGTTTCATACCTGAAGTCGCGGGCCGTGTCTTAGCCTTTATTATAACCTGTTATTCGAAGTCGGCGCAATCGCCGGCATAAGGATGCTTCAGGAATGGTCGCGACGAAAGTCGCTCTTACAGCGGAGAGGGCTCATGCCTAGTGATGGTCTTGGCAGCCGCCGTCGCCGTGAAGGGCGCAGGATTCTCCGGAGTCGGTGGCGAGGCCGGCGAGGAAGGATTCGACGACCTTGCGGAGCTCGCCTTCGCAGCCGCGGACGACCTGGATGCCGTGGGCCTCGAGCTTGTTGACCGCTCCCTGGCCCATGCCGCCGGCGAGCATGACCTTGACGCCCATCTTGGCGAGCTCGGGCACGATCTCGGACTTGCAGCCGCAGCCGGGCGGCGGCACGAGCTGCTCCACGGAGACGATCTTCTTCTTCTCGTCCACGGTGAAAACGGCGAATGCCTGGCAATGGCCGAAATGGCCGTCAACCTGGTTTCCGGATGAGGGGAGAGCTATTTTCATTTTTTCCTCCTAAAATATACGCATAGGTGGAAAGGTCAGGTATTTTTTATTTGCCGCAGATGAACGCAGATGAACACAGATAAGAAATTATTTTTTATCAGATTGATCTGCGTTCATCCGCGTTCATCTGCGGCTAATATTTAAACAAGCCTCATCTTTACCACACAAAGCTATTACAAGGACGTTCCGCCTCTACGCCCCCAGGGCCTTTTCGATGGCGGCGGAGAGGGTCTGGGGGTCAAAGGGCTTGGCCACGTAGCCTTCGGGGGGCGGGGTGGTTTTGCGGTGCTCGATGAAGTTCCGGAAATCCTGCTGGAGGCCCGTGACGATGATGACGGGGACGCCGGCGAGGGCGGGGTCGGCCTTGAGCTCGCGAAAGAAGTTGTCGCCTGATTTTCCGGGGGTGACGATGTCGAGGGTGATGAGGTCGGGCTTGAGATGGGCCAGGACCTTGCGGGCCTGGGCCCCGTTCTCGGCGGACTCGACCTCGAATCCCATGTCGCCGAGCAGGATGGTCAGATAAATGCGCACGTCCTCCTCGTCCTCCACCACCAGGACTCTCTTTTTATAAGCAATATCCACTTTTACTCCTTTATGCAGCGAAAATATTAACGCCAAGACGCCAAGAAGATTTTTTATTGTTTTTATTTTTCCTTTAATAATTTCAGGGCCGCTTCGAGGGTCTCGCGGTCGGCGGATTCAAGGAGCTGGGCGGCCTCGGCGCGGACCTGTTGGTCGGGCGCGGCGGATTTTTCAGGGACCGGGATGCCGAGCTCGCGCTTGACAAGGACGACGTAATCCTCGGGCTTGACCGGCTTCTCCAGATAGGTTCGCGGTCCGGACAGGGTCTTGCCTTCGAAGAGGTCGTCCATTTCGCGGCGGACCTTTTGGTCGCGGGCGTGGCCGGTGACGACGATGACGGGAATTTTCGACCAGTCCTTGTTCTTGCGCAACTCATAGAAAAAACGGATGCCGGATTTCTTGGGCATGACCAGGTCGAGCGAGATCAGGTCGGGCCTGCGCTCCTTGACCCGGCGCAGGGCCTGGTCGCCGTCGAATGCGGTCATGACCTGAAAGCCGGCGTCCTGGAGCAGGGTCTGCAAGTAGATGACGATGTCGGACTCGTCATCCACGACCAGGATGGTCTTTTCTTCTGGCTTTACCATGTTCGCCTCCTCAGTGTCGTTCCAAATAAAACCGCCAAGGCGCCAAGAACGCTAAGAATGACAATATGGGGTCTTGGCGCCTTGGCGTTTTTCTTCGCCCCTGCTTGGTGCGATTCAGCTTGATGCCACTTTGGCCTCCTCGATTTCAGTCACCTGGGGCAGGCGGCTGATGGGGAAGACCATCTTGAAGAGCGAGCCCTTTTCGGGAATGGACTCCAACGTGATCTTGCCGCCGTGCTCCTGGACGATCTTCCTGGTGAGGAGCAGTCCGAGGCCGGTGCCGTCCCGTCCCTTGGTGGTGAAGAAGTTGGTGAAGACCTTCTGGCGGATGTCGTAATCCATTCCGCATCCCTCGTCCTCGACCTCGAAGACGATTTTATCATTATCCTGGCGGCACCTGACCAGGACGCGGCAGGCGGGGTTGTCGCCCATGATGCAGGCGTCAATGGCGTTGGAGATGAGGTTGGTGAGGCAGGAGTGGAGCGCTTCCTGGTCAAAGGGGAATGCTCCCATGTTCTCGTCCGTTTCCCGGACCAGCCTGATGTTCTGTTGGGAGGCGGCGTCTTTGTAGAGCTCGACTACGTCGCGGACCACGTCGGCGGGCCGGACCATCTGCACGTTGGGGATCTGGCCCTTGGAGAAGCTGAGCAGGTTCTTGGCCAGGGCGGAGATCTTTTCGATGTTGCGGTCGAGGATGCCCCATCCCTGGTCAATGCGGGAGCGGTCGGAGCGGTCGAGCCCGCTCTTGAAGATGTAAACGCCGCCTTCGAGTCCGGTCAGAATGTTCTTGATGCCGTGGGCGAGTCCGGCCACGGTCTGTCCCACGGCGGCCAGTCGCTCGGCCTCGAGCTTTTCCTGTTCGAGCTGGTGGAGCCGGGTCACGTCCACGGCCATCTCGATGACGTGGGTGATGGGCTCGGCCTTGGAGAAGGACGCGACGGTGACGTGGTAGTCGGTGGGCTCTCCGTCCTTGTTGACGCCGGCCTGCTCGCCGGAGTGGGACTTGCCGTCCTTGAAGGTATGCTCGGCGGGGCAGTCGTCGCACTTTTCGCCGCGGCGCTTGAAGACCTCGTAGCAGTGTTGTCCGGAGGTGGCGCCGAAGGTCTGATGCACGAACTCGTTGGCGCGGACGATCCGGAGGTCGCGGTTGAGCAGGGTGATGTAACAGGGGACCTTTTCGAACAGGACCTGGTACTCGCGCTGGAGCCTCTTGATCTCGGTGACGTCGGTTGACATCTCGACGAGATAGGGGATCTGGCCGTCGCCGTCATAGATGGGGACGGTGTGGACGAGGTAATGGGCGACGCGTCCGTCGCGGTCCACTCCGACTTCGTCGTTGACGCGGACCTTGCCGTCGTGGAAGGTGGCGTCGGCCACGCAGTGCTCGCACTTCGAGTCGCGCTTCTTATAGGCGGTATAGCACATCTTGCCGCGGCCCGGTCCGAAGAGGCGCTCGAAGTTGCGGTTGTGGTCCACGATGGCGAAGTCGCGGTCAATGATGGCGACGTTGCAGGGCACCGACTCGAAGAGCTGGTCGCTGATCCAGGTTTTCAGGGTTGTGTCCAGCATTTCTCTCCGCCAATCACTCTGGTCCGACATCGGCGGTAAGAAAACCGCCAAGGCGCCAAGAGCGCCAAGGATCGCCAAGTAAATCATGATATTTCTTGGCGGCCCAATAAAAAACAACTACAGGGCAGTGACTCCAACCGACTTGGCGAACCGCCCGACGGGAGCGCCAAGCGGAAAAGACTCGCACCCAAGCCCTCTTAAAAATTAGTCCTCGGCGCTCTTGGCGTCTTGGCGGTTTTCCGGTGCGTTTATTTTGGTCATCACTGTCCATGTTCCGTGCCTGTCTCGCGGGCCGCTTCAGTTCCGTTCATCGCGGTGGCACTCGGAGCAGCGTCCGAGCTCGGGCTTGCCCTGCTTTGCGGCCTTCCGTTGGTGGCACGGCTCGCACTTGCCGTGCATGGCGTCCTGGTAAGAGGGCGCCATGAATTTCACTTTTTCGTTTTCGGCCTTGCCGGGGAACATCTGTTGGTGGCAGGCCACGCAGCTCTTGGCGTTTTTGGGGTCCTTGTCCAAGGGATGGCACTCGATGCATCCGCGGTTGCCGTGGAAGAGGTCCTGGTGGCGCTGGTGGTCAAAGGCGGAGGCCGGGGAGTACATGTCGGTGTGGCACGACGCGCAGGTCGTGCCCATGGCGCCCTTCGCGTTCATGTGGTGGCACTCGACGCAAGCCTTGTCGCCGCCCATGTCGGCGGCGTGCTTTTTGTGGTTGAAGGTGACGGAGTCGCCGCTAAGGTTGCCGTCAATTTTCAGGACGTCGCCGGCGGTCCCGGCCACGGGCCGGGCGATGGTGACGGGGACGTTTCCGGGGTCGTAGCCGAAGATGGCCTTGTTGGGGAGGACGGCGGCGGTTAATGCCATGGCGACGATGACGATCATGGAGTAGCGGCGGACGGCGTCGCGGAGCGGCGTGCCCAGCCAGACGCGGGTGGTGGGCCAGAAGCGGGGCCGCTGGAACAGCTCCTCGTTGATGAACCACTTGTCCGCGAGCTGGGCCACGGTGCCGGTGACCACGCCGCGGGGCGGGCGCTGGCCTTCCTTCAGGTTCGCGAGCGTTTCCTCCGCGGTCTCGAGCCGGCGGGGCACGCCCTGCTTCATGGTCTCGTGGAAGACCTCCAGGTTCTCGACGAAGTACATGAAGACGAGGGCGAGGCCGGAGACGATGCCGAGGCTGACCATGAGCTCGACGGCGCTCGGGAAGTAGGAAGTGCCGGGCCAGCGCTTCATGGTGATGATGGCGATGTCGAGGCGGTAGAGGACCATTCCGGCCACCACCATGGCGGCGGCGGTAAAGAGCCACTTTCCGCTCCGGCGCAGTCGGGGCGTGAACAGGATGATCATCGGAATGACGGCGCTGATTCCGAGCTCGGCCACGAAGAGCCAGCTCTGCCACGATCCGTCGAGGGCGCCGGGCAGGATGCCGCGGTGGGTGAGGTCTCCGACCCGGACTGCGAGGTAGAGGGCCAGGGCCACGCCGGCGGCCACGTCGAGCCGGGCGAGCAGGTCGGTGCGCGGCTCGTGCTTATAGACCCAGGCCGAGACGTAGTGCTCCAGCGTCACCATCATGAAGCCGAGCGCGATGGCGGAGATGAAGAAGGAGTAGGGCAGCATCATGCCGGGGCTGTACCAGAGCGGGTTCACGCGGTAGGGCATGATGACGAACAGGGAGCCCAGCGAGCTCTGGTGCAGGGTGGAGAGCATGATGCCCACGATGACCAGCGGGATGGTGAGCGCCTTCAACACCTTGTAGATGCTCTGCAGGATCGGGATGCGCGCGAGCTTGTGCTCCAGGGCCACCGGCGTGAATTCGAGGGCCAGCACGGTCAAGTAGATCATGACGCACATGGCGACCTCGAAGAGCACGGAATGGTACTGCCAGTAGATCATGGGGTGCCAGATGTTCCAGGGCACCCCGAGGTCGAAGGTGAGCCCGATGGCGACGGCCAGATAGCCCAGGAACGCCGTGAGCACGGCGGGCCGCGCGAAGTCGTGATACTTCTCGATGCGGAAGATGTAAACCACGGCGGCCATGACGAAGCCGCCGGCGGCCAGCGCGACCCCGGCCATGACGTCGAAGGCGATCCAGAATCCCCAGGGGGTGGAGTCGGTGAGGTTGGTGGTCGCGCCGAGCCCGCGGCTGAAGCGGCTCGCCGCCACGACCACGGCCATGCCGGTGAAGGCCCATAAAATGCCTTTGACGGCGTTACGCCTGGTCATCGTGTTTCTCCTTGTCCGCCGCCTTGGCCGCGTTGATGTCGGCCTGGGCCTCGGCGATGGCCACCTGGCGGCGGCGGCCGGTGATCCAGTAAATGCTCGACATGACCACGCCCATTCCGATGAACTCGAGGGGGACCTCTTTGAGGACGCCCCGGGTGAGGCTGGGGAGCGGGGTCGGGGACATTTCCTTGGACCAGCCCAGGAATTCGAGGGGCACGTCGGAGATATAGAGGACGGCGGTGCCGCCGATCTCGGTCTCGCCGTACACCTTGTTGATGTACTTGCCGGGATTTCCGTTGATGCGGGCGTGGGCCTCGCGCAAGAGGTCGTCGCGGTCCCCGAAGATGGTGGCTTTTTCCGGGCAGGCCTCGGTGCAGGCCGGCTGCTTGCCTTGGGCGATCCGGTTGTCGTAGCAGAACTTGCATTTCCTGATGTAGGGGACCACGTTCTCCCAGGAGTAGCGCGGGATGGCGAAGGGGCAGGCCATCATGCAGTAGCGGCAGCCCATGCACTTTTTCGCGTCATAGACCACGGCGCCGTCCTGGTTCCGGGTGAGCGCGCCCACGATGCAGGCGGAGACGCAGGCGGGCTCGAGGCAGTGGCGGCACTGCTTGCGCACGTAGCGTCCGCCTTGCGGGGCCCTGACGATGGAGGTGAAGCGCTGGGAGCCCAGGCCGTCGGGGTTGGCCCTGCGGGTGGGGACATGGGGTCCGAGCCCGTTTTCCTCGACGCAGGCGTCAACGCACTTGTTGCAGCCCACGCACTTGGTGACGTCGGTGAGGATTCCGATCATATCGGGCGTACCTCCTTTCCATCCAGGGCCAGGGCCACGCGCTCGCCGGCCCGGGCCGGGAACTTCCAGGCCAGCTCGCCCGAGAAGCGGAGCACCGGGAAGATCGCGATGTGGGCGAGCTTGGTAAAGGGCGTCAGCAGCAGGGCCAGGTCGCCGGCCAGGACGTGGACGATCATGGTGGCCTGATAGCTGGCCGGGTTCCACGGCCGGCTCGCGATGAAGCCCGTGGAAAATATCACGGCGATGAGCAGGAGCAGGAAGTAGTCCGAGAAGTGGGAGAGCGGCCGGGCGATCTTGGAGCCGGCGCGGCTCACGATGAGCCCGATGGCCGCGGCCACGGTGATGAGCGTGAGCCCGTCGGCCAGGCTGTCGGGCAGCGCCGGGAAGCGCAGGTCCAGGCCCAGGCCCCGCCCCCACAGCAACAGGTGGTCAAGGAGCAGGAGCGGCACGACAATGACGCCGACGTGAAGGATAAAGCTTAAAAACCCGTGCGCCTTGCGCTGCGCGGTGAAGAGCTTGCGCACCGGGAACATCCAGTCGGCCGCCGCCGCGGCCATCTGCTTCCACGGCAGGTTCTTGTCATTGGCCTGGCGATAAGCCGCGGCCGCGCCCCACAACCCCAGCGCCAGCTCGCGCATCAGGCCCAGGACGGCAACCACCAGCGCGAACCGGAACAGCGGTCCGCGTAAAAACATAAGCCATGCTTCCATCTCACCCTCCCTCTATCCCTCGATCACGATCGCCCGCAGGATCTGGTCGTGCAGGCCGGTCTTCTGCATGGGCAGCTCATAAAATGCGATCAGCTCCTCCACCTGCTTCTTGCAGTTGGCGCACGGCGTGATCACCAGCTCGGCCCCGGTCTCGCGCATCTGGTCGGCCTTTTTCTTGCCCGCGATCATCATGCGGAACTCGTGGAGCTCGTCAATGCTCACGGTGCCGCCGCCGCCGCCGCAGCAGTAGTTGAGGCGGCCGTTGGGGACCATGTCAATAAAGTTCTTGCAAAAGGACTTGATGACCTCCCGCGGCTGGTGCACGATTTTGCCGGCGCGGGCGATGTTGCAGGGGTCGTGGTAGGTGATCTTCTCGGTAACCACGTCGGGCCGGAGCTTGAGCTTGCCGGCCCGGAGCTGCTCGTAGGCGTACTCCATGCAGTTGACCACCGGCAGGTTCCCGTTCTCGTTATAAGTCGCGCCGAACCAGGCCGAGCGGGTGGCGTGGCCGCACTCGCCGACGAAGATCTTCTTGCCCTTGAGCTTCCGCGTCTGCGTGAGCTCCATCCGCACCACGCGGCCCAGCACGTAGTCGCTGTAAAAGAGGCCGTAGTTGATGCCGTCGTAATCGAGGGTCCCGATGGTCCAACTGCCCCTGGTGGCGTGCATGACCGCGGCGTTGCCCATCAGGGTGTCGGCTTCGAGCAGGTAGTCGGACACGGCCGGGAAGAATACGTACTCCGCGCCCTCCTGGTCTATCGGGAACTTGATGGGAACGTTGAACTTCTCCATCAGCTCCTCCTCCAAAAACTCCAGCGTGTCCTTGAGCGCGGGCACCGGGATGGCCGAGGTGTTGCCGGTGAAGCCGTCAATCTGCTCGCGCGTCGCCACCAACAGCGCCTTGGGGATGATGCCGATCTCGGAGAGGATGTAGCGGCCGAGGTGGGTGATGAGCCCGTGGTCAACGCCCATGGGACAGAAAATGTTGCAGCGGCGGCAGGCGGTGCAACGGTAAAAGTCGTCCGCCATGCGGTCAATGTCGCCCTCCGTGATCCCGCCGTCGCCCAGGACCTTGGCCTTGAGCCAGCCGTTCAAGGTAAAGTGGCGGCGGTAAACGTCGAGCAGCAGCCCCGAGCGGTTGCACGGGATGTCCCGGTCCTCACCCGTCACCTGGTAAACCGGGCAGGCCGTGGCGCAGCGGCCGCAATGAGTCGAGACCTTCGACATCATGTCAATGGCAAACCGGTAGTTGGTGTGCTCCAGCACCGCCGCAAAGGCCTCCAGAAACCGACCCACCAGGTCGCCCTTGGGCTGAGCATCAAGATAATAAGCATATTGCTTCTTCTTCTCGATCTCCGCCGGAGCGATCCGGATCTTTTCTTCCACCACTTTCTTGGCCGTTTCCGTGTCCATGCTTGCTTCCCCCGTTCAACTCGAAATTCGCGGATTACGAGTGTAAGGTTAGCACGGAGACATGGAGAATACAGGGATAAAAGATATAAGGGGGGAACTCCTGAAAGCAGTGACCAGAATTAACCCCAATCCACTCTCGGTTTTCTCTGTGTCTCGGTGCAAACCCATAATTTTAATTCCCTTGATCAAGCCGCATTTTCACCCTTGGCCCCGCCGACCGGCGCGCCTCATGACTGTTTCATCTTTGACCGATCTTACCCTACTCCTGATTATTAGAACTTCTTAGCAACATGACCTTTTCCGGGCTTTAATGTGGCGTTCCGCTTAATGATCTGTGTTAATATAGCAGCAATGTTCGGGCCAAATTTTAATTAAAAGCATGGTTTTCCAATCGGCATCGCGTCTTTACCTTTAATTATCATGACATTGCGAAGCCGCAAGATATTTGTTGAGTTCCGGGGAAAAGCAGCGCATAATAGGGCTACGATAGGGAAGTATGTTTCAACTATAAAACATGTTTCATTTTAAATGTTGCAGTAACGGAGCAGTTGTGTTACAATGAGCAGTATGACGGGTAAGCCAGACCAGCGGTTTTTTTCGCTTATTTTTGACACGATCCCGCAGGGCATTTTCACGATTGACGACCAGGGCCTGATCACGTCGTTCAACCGCTCCGCCGAGGCGATCACGGGTTACAGCGAGGATGAGGTGCGGGGCCGGCCGTGTTACGAGGTTTTCCAGGCGGACCTTTGCGCGGCGTCGTGCCCGCTGAAGAGGAGCATCACGACGCGGGAGGCCAACGAGGCGCGGCAGGCCACGGTGGTGATAAAAAGCGGGCGCCGGCTGCCGATCTCGATTTTCACCTCGGCGCTGGTGAACGAGGCGGGCGACGTGATCGGCGGGGTCGAGATGTTCCGCGACGTTTCCACCGAGGTCGAGCTCAAGAAGAAGCTCTACGAGAGCTACCAGTTCGAGGACATCGTGACCAAGAGCCCGGCCATGCGCGACCTCCTGGAGATGCTCCCGCTGGTGAGCCAGAGCCAGTCCACGGTCCTCATCTACGGCGAGTCGGGCACGGGCAAGGAGCTGGTGGCCCGGGCCATCCACAATTACGGGCCGCGGCGCAACCGCCCGTTCATCGCGATCAACAGCGCGGCGGTCCCGGACACGCTCATGGAATCCGAGCTGTTCGGCTACAAGAAGGGCGCGTTCACGGACGCGAAGAAGGACAAGCCGGGCCGGTTCGCGCGGGCGGAGAAGGGCACGCTGTTTCTGGACGAGGTCTCGGAGCTGTCGCCATCCATCCAGGCCAAGCTGCTGCGGGTGTTGGAGGAGAAGGAGTACGAGCCGCTGGGCGGAACGCAATCGCTCAAGGCCGACGTCCGCATCATCGCCGCCACCAACCGCGAGCTGGACCACGAAGTCAGGAACCACCGCTTCCGCCAGGACCTGTTCTTCCGCCTCAACGTGGTGAACCTCCGGCTGCCCCCGCTCCGCGAGCGCCGCGAGGACGTGCCGCTGTTGATCGAGCATTTCATCAAGCGGTTCAACGCGATCCAGGGCCGGCGGATCCAGCGCTGCTCCGAGCGGGTGATGGCGACGCTCCTGGCCTATCCGTTCCCCGGGAACGTCCGCGAGCTGGAGAACGCCATCGAGCACGCCTTCGTGGTCTGCGTGGGCGAGATCATCCAGCTCGACGACCTGCCCGCCCACATCGTGCAGGCGGTGATGGAAGGCGCCGCGCCCATCGCGGCGCTGAAGAGGGAAGGCATCCAGCCGCTCCAGAGCGCGGAGGCCGAGGTCATTAAAAACGTCCTCGCCCAGCACCACGGCAACCGCGGCCGCGCCGCCCAAGAGCTCGGCGTCTCCCGCAGCACCCTCTGGCGGAAAATGGTCAAGTACGGAATCGAGCAGTGAGCGGAAGAGACGCAAAGACGCCAAATAGGCGGGTGGCCCATGCGGTTCCGCTTTGCGGAATTGCATGGGCGGCGGGAGCCGCAGGCTGTGGATTAACAACTGCCACTTTTTCCCTGCTCCATTTTTTCTCAGGACCCGGGCTCGACCCGTATCCATGAAATCCAGCGATTGATACCGCGCGGCACACCCAGCTCAGCCTGTGGCGTTGCCACCCACGCAGTTTCCAGAAGAAACCGCGTGGGCCACCCGCGGCTGGCGTGACGCGTTCCCGGGGTTTACACCCCAGGCTTGAGAATACCGCGCTTTCAGCGTTGAAAGCGGCCCGGGAGCCAAAATCTTATTTGCGCCACAGGCCCTTTAGCTCCGGCCCCTTCCGCTTTTAATCGAACGATACATTGATGCCGCTCCTGGCCCAGTTGTAGGGGACTGGGGTTGTGGCGACGTTGATGTCAATCTTGATGCTGTCGAGTCCGCCGTCGGTGTCGGAGAGTCCCACCAAGGCCTTTCCGTTGGCGTCGGTCTGGACGATGATGGCGGTGCTTCCGTTCAAGACGAAGGTCCCGTTTCCGCTGTCCACGAAGAGGTAGAGGTCCCGTCCCGGCTCGGGGGCTCCGGTCAGCGGCTCCAGCAGGGTCAGCTCCAGGGTCCTCACGGCGCCGGTTCCCGAGGCCAAGGCCTGGACGGCGGCCACCGGGATCACGGGGATGGGGTCGCCGAGGGCGTCGGTGCGGACGTCTCCCCTGATGTCGGTGACCTTGAGGTGGATGCACTCCGCTCGGAGCGGCTCGGCGAGGCAGGCCTCGCAGATCCCTGGGGCCAGGCCGCAGATCATGGGTATGTAGTCATCGGGGTTCTCGCCGATGGCCAGGATGACGGTCCGGAGGTCGAGGTATCCCTCCAGGCTCGCGTTTCCGATGTACTCGTAGTCGGGCGCGAACGACCCGGTAAGCACCACGTTGTCCAGGGTGACCAGGTAGCCTTCGATGGTGATGGGCAGGGGAAATGGCCCGACGGTGAAGCTGTTGAGGTTGAAGTCGGCGGACTCGGGGAAGAGGATGGTGGGGCTTTGCATGTCCTGGGTGGTGGGGTCCGGGGCGTCCTGGTCGCCCAGGCCGCCGAGCAGGTCGAACTTGTTGCCGGGCACGTCAATGTTGATGAGCTCGAGCAGAAGGTAGATGTTCTGACCCAGCAGTGCGCCCAGCAAGTCCGCGGCGTCGGCCGGCTCCACGATGTTGGCCCGGAACACGTTAACGGCGAAGGATATTCCGGGCGCGTCCTCGAGGTCCACGATCCAGCTCGGGCCCTCGGTGTAGAAGACGTATTCGTAGAGGAAGCCGTCCACGGTAACGGAGCATCCGTACTGGGTGCTCATGGTCAAGAGGCTGTCGGGGTAGAAGCTGGCGGTGTATCCTCCTCCGGTCAGGGTCCAGCCTCCTGAGATCTCGCTCACCTCGTCCCGGACCTTGAAAATGAGCTGGGCCGAGGTTATGGGATCGTCGAAATCCACTATGATCTCGTCGGTGTAGATTGATACTTCGCTCTCGTTCTCGTCCGGACTCCGGGCGTCAATTCCGGGCAGGTCCACGGTGGTGTCCTCGGCGGTGTTGGAGGGCCAGGCGTCGCCCGCCGAGTTGTAGGCGACCACGGTATAACGGTAGAGGGTCCCGTCGGCCAGGCCGGTGTCCAGGAACTGGGTCACGCCGGCCAGCACCATCCCGACGGTTCCCGTGCCCTCCCTTATGATCTTGAATCCCATCTCGTCGGCGGACATGTCGTCCCAGGCAAGGAGGATGCTCTGGTGGTCCTGGGCCGCGGCCGTGAGGTTGGCCGCGCCGGCCGGCGGATGGTCCGGCCCGAGGAAGGTGGTGGCCGGGGCGGTATTCGAGTATCCCGAGTCTCCCGCGTCGTTATTGGCCTTGACCCGGTACACGTAGGTTGTGGAAGGAGCAAGGCCGGTGTCGGAGTAGGATGCGATATCACGGCCGGCCTCGGCCACCGTGGTGAACGCGGTTTCGCTGGCCTTGCGCCGCTCGATCACGAAGCCGTCTTCCTTGTTGGTGGCGTCGGTCCAGGCCAGGTTGATCTGGGACTCGGACATGGGGGTGGCCATGAGGTCCGCGGGGGCCTCGGGCGCCACCGGGTATCTGCCGGCCGGTGAAAGGTTGCGGAGGGGCCCGGGCTCGTTGGTGAGGAATCTTCCGAGCCAGTAGGCCGCTATGACGTCGTTCACGGAGTTGATCTGGTAGACGCTCTGGCAGAAGTTGACGGAGAAGGGATTACTGCGCCAGTCGAAGTTGGAGTCGCCTCTCAGGCGGCGCGGGACCAGATGGGCGGCCACGATCTCGTCGTTATGCCCGAGCCCCCTTTTCTGCTTGCCCGCGCAGATCGAGCCCGCGCCCTCATAATACTGGTAGAGCGCGGGGTCTTCCTTGACCGGCAGCTCGATGATGGTCTGGTTGTCCACGGCCAGGCACTCGCCCTGGGCCAGCTCTTCCTCGTCGCAGTTGATGATGTTGCCCTGAGCCCACATGGGCATGGCCGGCCACTGCTTCAAGGTCTCGATGCCCTCGGCCACCTCCCAGGGCGCCGGCCCCCCGAAGCGCAGGCCCGAGTACATGACATCGAAGAAGGTCTGGTTGATCTGCTTGGGCTGGCGGTTGTTGCGGCCGTTGTCCCAGAGCCGCTCGAAGGCCTGCTGCACCACCAGCCTGACCTGGGGGTCGGTCTCGTAGCGCAGCACGTTATAGAAGGCGAGGAATATCATGTTGACATTGGAGTAGTTGGTGGCGTAGGTGAAGTCCACGTAGGGCATGTCCGCGTCGCGGAGAAAGAGGTGCCACTGCCTCTTCCCGATCAGCTCCTGGTAATAGAAGTCCCTGATCTCCTCGTCGCCGGTGATGTGCAGGAGCACCCGGACGGCGCCCAGGCCCATGATGGCGTTGAAGGGGTTGACGGGCACGGGCGAGTACCCGGCGCTCCAGCATCCCTCCATGTTGAGGATGTGCGGGTTGAGGTCGCACCATTGGGTGAGCTTGCCATCGGCGTCGCGGATGGTCATGTCCGCTCCTCCCCACTCGGGGTCCGGGGACATGAGGTTCGCGGCGAAGTTCCGGGCAATGGTTTGCAACATGTCGCGGTAATACTGGGGGATCGCGGGGTCCTCGGCGATCACGTCCCAGGCCACGCCCAAGGCGAAGATCCATCCGTCCACCTGGTCCTTGCTGGCGTTGTCCTGCCAGGCCCAGTCCGGGTACAGCCCGGGCAGCGGCGTTCCGCCATCGGTGCACCCCGCGGAGTTGTCCTCGTGCCACGTGTTCCACTTCTCCGTGTGCTTCGGAGGCGTCGGCCGCGGCGGACAGGGCGTGTAATCGCCGGGCGGCCAGGCCGGGCCGTGGTCCAGACGGCGCAGGCCCCGCACCAGGACGCCCGGCACCCCGTGGATCCGGCCGTTGATGTCAATCACGTCGAGCACGTGGATGGCCCGCTGCCGGGCCTTCTCCACCTCGTCGTCCGGGTATCCCTGGTCACGCATCACCGCGTAGCGCAGAAGGTCCGCACCAATGGCCACCCCCCCGAACATGCCCGTGTCCCCGTTGCCGCTCAACCACTTGATGGGACCGGGAAGGCCGTCCCTCTGGTCATCGTTCAACCGGGTGTACATGCCGTTGCACACGCCGTCCTGGTCGCACCAGTCCCCGAAGTCCCCGATCACCGGCCACTGCAGGAACCAACGGGTCACAACGTCCTTGTCCGTGTCGTCACCCACCACGAAATCGTTGAACCCGACCCCGATACCCGAGCCGTTCAAGAGAGCGAACTGCCGGAACATCAGGTCCGTGATGTCGCCCAGCTCGGAGTCGTAACCCGGCTGGCCCGGCCCCGGGATGACCGGCCCCGCCACGCCGCCGCCCTTTTCGCGGTCATGGCCCGGGAGGCAGCTCATCACGATAAAACCAACAAGCAGGGCCGCCGCCAGGCCCGCCGCCATACAAACAATCGCCTTTTTCATGTCTATTACCCCCCCTGATTGCTCCAGCAACGTCTTATCCGATTTGATCCCGCATTGGAAGCGTTTTGCTCCCATGGTGACGGCGGCGCCGTGGAGAGAGATGAATTCGCGCAGGTCGTGATGCTCGCGGAAGATGGCGGCGCCTGTTGCCGCGTGCGGTCACGTGGCAGACCGTCTCGGAGAATTGTATCCTCCACGACCGGGCCATGGATTATGCCTATAACAATAGGTAAAGGAAGTCAAGTCGAATGTCGGATGTCAAGGGCGTGCCGCCCAAGCCTTGGAAGCCCCGGGAGAGAGCTTAAGCAACAGGCCATTTACCAGCTTGGACTCCTTCCCTCTCTTTTTTCAGCAGGGCGACGCGCAGGGGATGATGCCGGGGGCATCGAATATGCCGTTGCCGTCCGTGTCCACGTAGATGGGATTGGTGATGGCGCGGGGCACGCCGTCGTCGAAGCCCGGGGCCACGGGGAAGAGGTCCTGGACCCCCATGGCCATGACCACGTACCAGGTGTCCCGGCTGGGCTTGAGCTGGACCACGCCGTCGTACTTGACCACGGGGGTCTGGTCAACGACCGGCACGGTCGCGGCCACGCGCGAGTTCTGGAGCTTATAATCTCCCGGCCATCTCCCTCCAATCCTTGCCCATGGCTTGCTCCTTCCTGCTCAGAAAAAAGGATCGAGTAGCGAGCAGAGAGGACCGAGGGGTTCCGGTAGTTTCCTCGATTCCCGCTCCTCGCTCCTTTTCATGATTCCAGTGCGCCGCCTCCATCATGTATTCATCTTCCATAAGGTGCGACGCAAACCGGCCGGCCCGGGAGGAATGTTCACCGCGGAGTATTCTTGATCTCGCCGGCGATTTTGAGGACGAGGTCTTTGAGCTTGGAGAGGCGGAAGGGCTTGGCGATGAAGTCCACGGCGCCGCCCTTCATGGCCTCGCGGGCGGTCTCGGCGGTGGCGAAGCCGGTGATCATGATGACGCGGGTTTCCGGGGAATGGGCCTTGGTATAGCGCAGCAGCTCGATGCCGTCGGGCTGGCCCATCTTGATGTCGGTGATGAGAATGTCGAATTTTTTCTCGGAGAGCCGGGTGAGGGCGGCGGCGGAGTTGGTGAAGGTTTCGACCTCGAAGCCGCTCTTTTCGAGGGCGGGCCGCAGCCTCTCGCAGACGATCTGCTCGTCGTCAATCACGCATATTTTGATGGGTTCCGTCATTTCATCTCATGCCCGCTTGGCGGCGGTCTTGATCAGCTTGTAAAGATCGGCCATCTGGAACGGCTTGTGGACGATCTCGAAGGCGTCGAGGACCTGGGCCTCGCGGTAGTTCTCGGACTGTCCGTAGGCGGTGATGACGATGCCCTTGGTGGAGGGCATTTTGTCGCGGATGAAGCGGAGCACGTCCATGCCGGTGGGGCCGGCCATTTTGAGGTCGGTGACGACCACGTTGAAGTTCTTCTCGTCGAGGCGGGCGATGGCCTTTTGGCTTTCCGTGAAAGTCTCGACCTCGAGGCCCTTGTCCTCGAGGAACTCCTTGAGCCTTTCACAGACAATGGCCTCGTCGTCGAGGACCAGCACGCTTACGGCTTTTGCCATTTCTCCCCCCTCCTGAAAGTTATAGCCATTGTAGATGCTTCTCATGAACTTTTCAACACCGTCGTCAATCATGGCGTCGCTCTTCATGCGGACGTCCATCTGGCGGGCGTAGCCGATGAGGCAGCCGACCACCTTGAGTCTTTCGAGCATGATGGGCCGCTCGAACTTTTTGAGGCGGGCGACGATGAAGTCGCCCAGGGTGTCCACGACGAAGTCGTGCTTTTCGAGGATGATGGAGATCATCTTGGCGCGGCGGGAGCGGCGGGTGATGCTGGTCATGCCGCCGATGAAGCGGAAGTAGATGTAGTTGTCGTTGCGGGCGTCGGAGACGTATGCGTCCACCTGGTTGATGTGATAGCCGAGGTGGAGGTTGAGGTTGAGGTAGTGCTCGGAGATGATGGCGAGGTTTCGCTCGGGGATGCTGGTCTGCGCGGTTTGGAGGACGGAGGGCCCGGTGACGGATGACATGAAGCTCCCGAAGTCCATGTCGGTGGGCTCGTTGGACCATGCTCCGGGGGCGGTGATTCCTTCGAGGAGGCGGCGTAGGGGCTCGCAGGCGATCTCCTGGATCCCGCACTCGGCTCCGCACTGGCCCAGGAGCTCTCCGCCGCCGATGTCAATGACCATGAGGTCGAGGGGCACGTCCATGATGACGCGGCGGGAGTAGGGGGTGTTGCGGTCGGAGCCGACCTCGTGGCCGCCGGCCAGGCTCTCGACCGCCATCTCGTGGGCGAAGCGGATGATGTCGTGATAGGTCTGGCAGTGGCGGGCGGAGAAATTCTTGTCCCGCGGGTTCCGGAGATTGAGGGGCGTCATGTTTTTCAAGATGCGGCGCAGCAGGCGGAACTCGGCGGTGTCCTGGTAGGAGGATTTCTTGAGGAGCTGGTAGAGGAGGAGTTCCTCGACCTTGCCCTCGTAGATGACGTTCTCCTCGGCGTCCACGGTGACTTCCATGCCGTCTTTGAGGACGGAGGTGGCGATCCCGACGTCCATGATCGAGGGTACGCGGAGCTCGCGGGTGATGGTGGCGAGGTGTCCGGTGGGCGCTCCGATATCGGTGATGACGGCGGCGGCTCGGGGCACGAACTCGGCCAGGTGGGGCGAGGAGTGATGGGCGACGATGACGGAGTTTTCGGGGACGTCGGTGTATGTTTCCTTTCCGGCAAGGAGCTTGACGCGCCCGTATCCGATGCCTCGGCAGGTCACGGTGCCGTGGTTGGCGATGTAGACGCGGTGTTTCAAGACGGCCTGGGGGAGGTTTCGGCCGATGTCGGTGGAATCGGCGAGAATCTGGAGCGGCCGTGCCTGGAGCAGGACCAGGTCGCCGTTTTCGTCCTGTGCCCACTCGATGTCGAGTGCGGTTTTGAGGAACTGCTCGATGCGCAGGGCCACGGCGGCGAGGTTGGCGAGGAACTCATCGGAGACGGAGGGGGCGCGGCGGCGGTCGTCGGGGGTGGGAACCAGGACGGCGCCTCCCTGCGGCCCGATCACATACATCTGGTCCTTGTCCACGATCTCGCGTTCGAGGACCCGGTGGGGATGGGTGCGGGAGATTTTGAAGCGGTCGAGGCTGGCCTCTCCCTCCACCGCCAACTTGCCCAGTCCCGGGATGGCGGACACGAGCAGGGCGTCGCCGGCGGGGTCGTTGGGGTCCAGGGTGTAGGCCACCCCGCTGGATACGGCGCCCACCATGTTGAGACAGCCGACGGCCATGATGGCGGAGTCCAGCGGCTCTCCGCGCGAGCGGCGGTAGGCCACGGCCCGGGAATTGAACAGGCTGGCGACGACCTCCTTGTAGGCCCCGAGCACATCGGCGGGCCTCACCCCCAGCATTGACTCGTGCAGGCCGGCGAAGCTCAACTCGCCATCCTCCCCCAGCGCGCTCGAGCGCACGGCGAGCAGGCCCTCTTTGCCCGGCTTTTTTTCCAGGGAAGAGAGCGCGCGCTTGATGGCCTTTCTGATGTCGCGGGGCACTTCGGCGGCGGCGACCAATCCGGCCAGTCTGGCCTCCACCTCGGGAGGCGAGAACCGGCCCTGGTCTTCAGTTATCAGTCTGATCTGGTCCGCGAGCTTGATCTTGTAAAAAAGCCTTTTGCAGGCGTGGCTGGTGATGGCGAAGCCGTTGGGGGTCTGGACGTTCAGGCGGTTCCGGATCTGGGCCAGGCGGGCCATCTTCTCGCCGACGGCGTCGGTCAGATCGGAGGTGATCTCGGAAAGATCGAGGACGTAGGGGGTTTCCGGCACGGTGATGCGGGAGGCCAGGACGTCGCCCACCTTGAGGCGGACCTGCTCGTAAGCATCAACCAGGGCGGTGTAGCGGTTGTTGGTGATGAAGTTGAGGTCGTGGACGACCTTGCCCACGGAATCATCGAGCTCGCGGGCGAGGTTCAGGATAAATTGGGAGTCGAACACGAAGTCGCCGCCGAGCTTTTCCTCGGCGTCGGCCAGGAGGTCGAGGGCGCGGTTGTTCTCGCTGAGCAGGCCGCGGAACTTCTCGATTTTCAAGCGCAGGGCTTGCAGGCCCTGTTTTTTCCTCGCGCCCCTAAAAATGTTCCAGCCGCCCGGCATGTTCCTCCTAATTCACCGCCATCAATGCGTCTCGCCTTTGCCGCCGAAAATGAAGCCGGTGGCGAGGCCGGCGACGATGGCGATGGCGGCGGCGAGCACGCCGTAAAGGAGGCCGCGGTTCTTGGCCATGTCGTAGATGAATTGGACGCCACTCGAGAACTGGAGGGTGAGCTCTCCCTCGCCTGCGAGGACGCCCTTGCCGTCATTGAAGGCGAAGACCTTGACCTGGTATTCGCCGCGGGGGGCCTTGGGCGGCAGAAAAAAGTAGGCTAAGTCCAGCCTTGGGCTGACAATGGGGCCCACCGGGACGCCGTCATCGCGGACGGAAAAGAGCTTTTCCTTTTCCTTGAGCTTGATGAGTTCGGGGTAAAGGTCGCGGGCGTGCTGATCGGCGCCGGTGGTCACCTGGTCTTCGAGGGCGTCGTAGCCCAGCCCCAGCCTTTTAAGCTCTTCGGGGGAGGCGATTTTATCCAGCGGCCGCGAAGAGCGGATAATGAAGATGGCGGGAACGTCCTTGTACTCCACCTCGCCCACGTTCATCCACAGCACCCCAGCCCTTTTACCTTTTTTCTGGAGGGTGAGGTCTTTGCGCTGGCCGGTGACCAGGATCACGGCGTCATCAAAGAAGGGCATATCGGCGCGGACGGTGACCTTGCGGCCTCCGTAGAAGAAGCCGATCTTGACCAGGGCCGGGTCCACGCCGACCCCGGCGCCTCCCTGGGCGTGAGCGTTCAGCGCCGCCAGGCAAAGGAACGGAGCAACCACGGCCGCAATCGCGCGCCGGTCCATTAGTGGCCTCCCTTGTAGGAAAGCAGGATCTCGGGGTGGGCCAGGAGTCCGTAGAGCATCTTGACCATGACCACGAGCACGATTACGGACATCAGGACCTTGAGCTGGTCGGCTTTGAGGCGTTTGCTGACGCGGGCGCCGATCTGGGCGCCGATGACCGAGCCGATGAGGAGCATGAGGGCCAAGAGGAAATCCACGGTATGGTTCATCCATGACTGCATGACGGTGACGTTCAAGCAGGTGAAGAGGATCTGGAAGAGGCTGGTCCCGACGACCACGTGCATGGGCATGCGCAGGAGGTAGACCATTACGGGGACCATGATGAAGCCGCCGCCGACCCCCATGATGGCGGCGAGCACTCCGACCAGGGCGCCGAGGAAGAGGGGGGTGATGGCGGAGAGACTGATGCGGGAGCGCTTGAACTCCATCTTGAAGGGGAGCCCGCTGACGAGGCGGGAGTAGATGGATGGCCGGGGCGCGGTGGGCGGCCGGGGCTCGGGCTCGGGCCGGCCGCGCAGTCCGCGGATGCTGTCGTAGAACATGTAGGAGCCGATGCTGCCCAGCATGACCACGTAAAAGATGGTGATGACGAAGTCGGCCGAGCCGGTGGCGCGCAGCAACTTGATGAGGCGGACGCCCAGGGTGCCGCCGACGATGCCGCCGATCAGGAGCAGGAGCCCCATCGCGAAGTCCACGGTCCCGCTGCGGGCGTGGGCATAGGTCCCGGAGGTGGAGGCGGCCACGATCTGGTTGGAGTCGGAGGCCGCGGCCACGGTGGGCGGGATGCCGATCATGATCAGGAGCGGGGTAAGCAGGAATCCGCCGCCGACCCCGAACAGGCCGGAGAGGAACCCGACGGCGCCGCCGAGGCCCAGGAGAAGGAAGAGGTTGATGCTGTTGCCCGCGATTGGCAGGTAAATGTGGAAGCCCATGGTATTTGGTTGTGCTCCTTGTCTATTTTGAGCAGGGCGTAGAGCGGAGGGAGTAGGGCGTGGAAGAAATACGACGTCCGCAATTTTTAAATGACGCCGTTCCCTCTACGCCATACGCCCTTCGACCTCCGCCCTACGCTTTCCATCATAACCCATTTCCCGGCCGGCCGTGAATCATTCGTTTTCTTTGAAGACGGGCAGGTCAAGGTGGAAGGTGGTCCCCTTGCCGACCTCGCTTTCCACGGTGATGCCGCCGTCCATTTTCTGGATGATGCCGTAGCTCACGGAGAGCCCGAGCCCCGTGCCTATGCCCTCTTCCTTGGTGGTGAAGAAGGGGTCGAAAATCTTGGTCCGGTTTTCCTGGGGGATGCCGCAGCCGGTGTCGGTGACGTCAATTCTGACGAATTTCTCCGATTCCCTCCGGGCCTCGACCTTGAGCCTGCCGCCGTCGGGCATGGCCTGGATGGAGTTGAGGAAGAGGTTCAAGAAGACCTGCTCAAGGTTTCGGAAATTGCCGCGGACGCGGGGCAGAGGGTCGGCGAACGACGCTTCGGCCTCGACGTGGCCGAGGTTCATCTCGTTCTTGACCAGGGCGAGGCTGGTCCTGATGAGCTCGGGGACCCCGATGGGCTCGAACTTTGACTTTTCCAAGCGGGTGAAATCGAGGAGGTTGCGCACGGTGCCGCTCGCGCGTTCGACCTCGATGAAGATGTCCTGGAGCATCTTCTTTTTCTGGTCGTCGGAGTAGTTCTCGAGACCGTCGAGCATGGCCTCGGTGGTGAGGCTGATGTTGTTCAAGGGGTTGTTGAGCTCGTGGGCGATGCCGGAGGTGAGGGTGCCGATGGCGGCCATTTTGCGCGACTGCACCAGTTGCTCCTGCTTGTCGTGGAGCTCGCTGATCATGCGGTTGATGGCGATGGCGAGGTTGGAGAACTCGTCGCGGTATTTGCGGCGCGGCGTGATGAGGGTGAAGTCGCCCTCGGCAATGCGCTGGGTGTAGCCCACGGCGCGGCCCAGCGGCTGGAGGATCTGGCGGGTGAGCTCGGTGGCGAGCCAGACCATGACGATGAGGTTGATGGCCAGCGAGAAGAGGGCGACGAGGGTGAAGGTGTGGGCGGTGGCGCGCGCCTTTTCGCGCTCCTTCTTTTCCAGGTCGGAGGCCAGGAGCAGGAGCTGGTGTCCGGAGGCGCGGAGGTTCTCCTCCAGCTCCGGGTCGCGCGCCGCGGTTTCCGCCCCGCCCGGGCCGGGTTTTTGGGAGAGCAGGGAATTGAGGAGCTGCTTGTACTCGTTGAGGTTCTCGGTCAGCGCCTCAAAATCGCGGCGCCGGAGCACGGAGCCCATCTCGGAGGCGGCGCTTTGCAGGACGTTGCCGGCGGCGTTGGCGTTATTGAGGGCCTCATAGAGGTCGCTCCTGGAGCCGTAGAGGAAGAAGTTTTTTTCGTAGCGCCTGGCTTCCTGGATCTCGTTGGAGAAGTTGCGGGCCTGCTCCAGGAACTCCTGCCTGGCGTCGAGGCGGAGGATGAAGATCATGGAGGTGGTGGCGATGCCGAAGGAAAAGAGGAAGGCCAGGATGAAGGCGATGATGATGCGGAAACGGATGGAGAAGCGGGGCCGCTCCGCCAAGGATTTCTCCGCGGACAATGCCTGGTCGTTCGATGGGGTCAGGGGATCGCTCTTCATTACTTGACCTTGATTACTGCTCGGGCCGGGGCATTGGCCGGCGGCCGCCGCCGGAGGGTCCCCGGGTCCGGCCTTTCCCGGAACCATTCACGGCGTCAGGGCGTCATGGATTTGATGTCAATCTGGATGTCCTTGAGTCCCTTGATCCCTTCCGCATTCTTATTGATGTCCTGGAACAATTTCTCGCGCTGCGACACCAGGGCGCTGGTCTTGACGTGGACGGTCCCGTCGTGGGCGGTGACCTCGGCGTCGGGCTTGACCGATATGATGGCGGCCTTGACCTTGGCGGAGAGGGCGAGGTCGGCCAGGGCGCGCCCGGACTCGGGAGTGGTCTGAAAACGCGGGAGGCCCACGGTGTGGCAGATGATGTCGGCCGCGTCGGCGGCGGTGATGGTCTTGATGTGGACGACCAGGTCGTAGAGGCTGGGGTCGGTGGTGTCAATGCCGTAGAGATGGCGGCTCCAGCGGGCCCGCTCCTCATCGTCTTTCTTCAGGACCTGGAGGGCCTCTTTTTCCGAGATATGCTCGCGCTCCACCTCGAAGCGGACGCGGTCATCCATGTCCGCGATGATCCTGACCTTGAGCACGTGCGACACGCCCTTCAAGAAGAAGTGCCCGGCCAGGCCGTGATAAACGGCGTTGTCCTTTTGCAGGTGTTCGAGCAGCGCGGCCTGGAAATAGGCCACGAAGCGCTCCTGGCCGTAGGTGAAGCGGCTCAGGATGGAGGGAGCGTCGTGGATGGCGCGGACCAGCTTGATCTCCGGGATGTTGAACTCGTCGGAGGCCTCCTCGATCACGTCGTCGCGCGCGATGCAGCTATAGCCGAGCTTCTGGGCGACCTTCTCCGCCACCTCCTTGCCCCGGCTGTAGGAGCCCCTCGAAATGGTGATAATGGACATTACTCAGTCCCTCGCTCGCTGCCAGAGATGGCCGGGCAAACCCACAACACCCGGTAATTCAAGATATCAAAAAGCCGGTCGCAAGTCAATTCCACAACCGCGCGGCGCGGGAAAGCGGCCACGGAATTTAAACGGATGAAAACGGGCCGGACGGATTTACGGCAATGTATCAACTTGATCGGCGATTACGTTTTCAGCCCTGAAAGGGCGATAATAAGATAGCCCAGGGTTGGCCGTCCTCGGCCTACCCTGGGATATCGGACCACATAAAATCCTTGTCAGCCCTGAAGGGGCGAAATAAAAATGCAACTTGGCGCGAATTGCCCTGAAAATACTCATCTGTAATTCGGATACACCACTCCGCCTTAATTCCGACTCGCCGTGCACGGAGCCGCCACGGTCACCGCTTCAAGAACCGGTAATGGCTGAGCACCTTTGCCATCCGCTCCTCGTCATCGAACAGGTCGGCCATCATCTCGACGAACTCAGAGGCCGCGCGGCTGCCGGTCTCCCGCAGGCACAGGGCCGCCTCGCCGATGAACTCATCCCGGTCCATCCGCCGGCCCGGCCACGGCCCCGCTCCGGTCAGGATCCACTCGATGCTCACGCCGCTCACCCGGGCCATCCGCAGCAGCACCCGCGGCGGCGGCGTCTCCAGGTCCGCCTCGTAGCGGCCGACCAGGGCCGGCTCCACCCGCACCATCTCCGCGAACTCGGCCGGCGTCAAATCGCCGCGGAGCTTCCGGATCCTGCCCCCTCTGGTTTCCGGCCCGCGCTTTTTCATGCCTGCCCGCCTTGGTTGACTATTAACAGATCGCATCCGGCATTGTCAATCCCCCCTCGGTGCCTGGCACCAACTTAATCAACTTAACGGATCCTTGAATTCCCTCTATGCCCCATGATATGATGCCGCCATGGGCCGGAAGAGAAGAGCGCAGTTCCCTGGCGCCGTCTATCACCTCACCGCCCGCGGCAACAACCGCCAGGACATTTACCTGGACGACCATGACCGCTACGCCTTCATGGAGATGCTGGCTCAGGCCGTGGAACGCTATGACCTCAAAATCCACGCCTTCTGCCTCATGACCAACCACTACCACCTCTTCCTCCGAACCCGCGAGCCCAACCTGGCCCGCGCCATGCACTGGCTCAACAACCGCTATACCAAGCGCTTCCTGTTCCGCCATGAGCGGTCCGGCCACCTCTTCCAGGGACGCTACCAGGCGGTGCTGATCGTGGACGAGGCCCACTGGATCACCCTCGCCCACTACATCCACCTCAATCCCGTGCGCGCCGGCATTGTAACCGACCCCGCCTCGTACAACTGGTCCAGCTTCCTCGATTTCACCCGGCCCGCCGCCAGATATCCCTGGCTCGACCACGAGTGGGTCCTCGCCCGCTACGGCCATTCGCCCGGACAGAGGCGCAGGCGATACCGCGAGGCCTGCCTCATGCACTCGGAAAAAGGCCCCGACTTCTGGCAGGGACTCATCGCCTCCATCATGCTGGCCGCGGACGAGACCAAGGACAAGCTCTCGCGAAAAGAGAAGAAGAGACAGATAGACCCCAAAAACGGTTTTTATAAACGCGCCAGCCAGCCGAACCCGGAAGCGGAGCTCAAGAAAATCGCGGCCGCCTTCAAAATTGACCAGCGCGACCTCCTCGCCAAGCGCAGGAACTACACTCCCAAAATGGCGGCCTACTATCATCTTGTCCGCCGCTGCGGAATGTCGTTCAAAGACGCCGGCAACATGCTCAACGTGAGCCACGCCGCTGCCTATAAAGGGCTCAAGATCTTTGAAAAAATGATGGCCGAGGACGCGAGAATCAACAAATTGATGGGGCAGTTAAGTTGATTAAGTTGGTGCCAGGCACCGGTCCCCCGATGACCAACCGCGACGGCAACCACGGACGCCCGCACGCCTGGGCCGGGCCGCTTGGCTTGATGCTTTTGGCCCTGGCCCTGTCGCTCGCGGCCCTGGCCGCTGACGACTGGATCATGTTCGCGGGCCAGCAGGACGGCCCGGCGGGCCCGGGCCAGACAGACCTCGCCACCTTCGCCCACCGGAAGTATCCGGGCATTTACTGGTCCGAGGTGTATTACCACGAGATGAGCTTTAGCGACGAGACCATGATCACGGTGCAGGTCGGCATCAATATCAAGGACGCCACGATCATTTTCGCCTATTGCCGGCCCGGTCAAAAGCCGTTCACCGAGTTCCTGGTCGTGGACCAGGGCGAGGCCCGCTTCGATTCGCAGGGCTTCGGGCTCACTATCGGCGATAACCGGGTCTGGCTGGCCGGGGACAAGTATCACCTCAGCCTGAGCTACGGCAAGGTCCAGGCCAACATCACCTACGACATCCTGGGCCCGAGCGTGTCCTTCGGCGACGGCAGGCTCCGCTACCCGGACGGCAAGAGCTTCACCTGTTACAGCTTCCCCATCACCTGGGCCAGGGTCCGGGGCCGTGTCGTGGTTGACGGCAAGGCCCATGACCTCACCGGCTTCGGCAGCATGAACCACGACGTGGGCGTGCTCTCTCCCCTTTATACGCCCGCCAACTGGCAGGCCTTCTGGTTCTACGGCCCGGACCACGCGCTCATGGTCGCGGACTTCTTCACCAACCCCGAGTTCGGCCGCGTCCTTTGCCAGCGCCTGATTTTCGTGGACAAGGACGGCGTGTTCTCCTCCACTAAATTCCCCATGCAATGGGACGATTGGGTGGACGCCCCGGGCATTCCCTTCCGCTACCCGCGCCATTACTCTCTGGCTGCGGAGGCCGGGGGTGCCAGGCTCGAAGCCGAGATCAAGGGCCGCGACGTGCTTCTCCTCGAAGACCTCTTCAGCAACCTCCCCGCCGTGCTCCGGCCCATCGCCAAACAGATCACCCGAAACGGCTGGACCGTGGACTACTGGTCCGACTACGACCTCACCTACACCCGCGGCGGCAAGACCGACACCTTTCACGGCCGCGGGATCACCCGATGGACCGACCTGGAAAAGGAAAAAAACAGTAGCAAGTAGCAAGTAGCCGGCAGCCAGTAGCCAGGGATGGAGGAGAAGAGAGGAGCAAGGATAAGAGGCATTGAGTGGGCAATAATAACGGGCTCACGCGAAAAATGGAGTAATTCACCAAGGAGGTCTGGATGCGGCCCGCGTTCTCGATCAAGCCCCAGTGCAACCCGTCCCCGGACATGGCGCGCCCGGCAGGATTTGAACCTGCGACCTACGGATTAGAAGTCCGTTGCTCTATCCGGCTGAGCTACGAGCGCGTGCGGGAGGCGGCGCGGCGCCTTTGAACAGGGGATTTTCCGCCGCTTTCCGGGCCGGCTTCTCATCTTCAAGATAAACCCGCGCGTTTGGCCTGTCAAATCAGGGCGGCGTCAGTCTGCCCAGAAATCACCTGGCAGGACGGGCATGCCTGGCTGTCCTCTGCCCGTCCTGCGTCGGATGGACAAGAATGTCTGTCCTGCCGCCATATCGAGCATTCTTGGGAAGCGGAAAGATACTGGTATAATGCCTCATCATGGTTCCTGCCTCACGCTCTGTCCGCCAGTAATAACAAGTCCTGCTGTCCAAGGCAACCTCTGTTAACCTATCTACGCGGCGCTGCTGCCGGACCTGGCCGGGCTTCGGGTGAGCATTTACGAGCGGGACAACCTTGGAGTGCGGCGGCACGACGCGCTTTCATTGGCCTCGCAACACCATAAGCGCTGAATATTACCTCGGAGTCGCGGAGAACTTATTATATCATCTTTGTCGGCTCATGGATGACCGGCGCGGAGTTTGCCGTTAAAAAGGGAAAAGTGTTTATCGTCAGGCCGGGCGCGCACAAGTTCAAAAAAGAAATCAGCCAGGTGACCTTTAACGGTAAAAACGCGCTCGCCATGGGCAAAAAGATTTACTTTTGAATCAATTTGAGTTTTTAATTTTTGTTTTAACTTAGGACTTGTGGCACCAAAATAATTCTGTTTTAGCGGGACACGGGATATATTAGATCGGACCTCGCGGGTGGCCCTGGCTTAACAAAAGCCGTTTGGGTGAATGAGGCCGGTCCTAAACTTGAAGAATGGCGCACTCTTCGCGAGTGACGTCGAATAGATGGCTGGAAGATTCCGTGTACAAACACCGTGCCCGACTTGACAGGCTTGCTCATAGATGGGCCACCCAGCCGACAACGGTAATCATGGCGACTCATCTTTCGCTCCGGGATTGTCGTTCAAGATAATTCCTCCATCGCCACGAAATCCCGTCATCCTCCTCCTGGTAATAAAGAACGCCTTTTTCAACCGCGTGGGTCAGAGCCGTTTTTAATGGCGCCGGCGAGTAGCCGTTGACGGCGACAAGTCTCTCCCACAGCCGCTCGAGCCGATCATTGGAGGAATGAGAATCATCTTGAACGCGGCCATGGGTCTCCACGGCTCTTTCCATCATCAGTTGATAGGTTTGCATGTTCCGCTCCAGAATGTCCATTAAAGAGGACTCCTCCTCGCCGGTTTCTGCCCTGTCAACGCGTTCCGCGATAATGGCCAGCCATTTTAGAGCGTTCTCTTCCCACTCGATGACAATTGAATCCAACGTCTTTTTATCGACCGCGGACGTCTCCACGATGGCTCTATTGCCGTGATACTCCGACCAGTCGTCCGTCAGGATACGCAGGCCATAGTCATCGCTATGTTCTCGAACCATCGTGCCGGGAAAGGGCGCCAGTAAATGATAGCCGTACTTCACGCCCATTTTATTAAGCTTCTTCGCAAAGGTGACCGTCTCTTGCAGCGTTTCCGGCGTTTCACCGGGCAGTCCGAGGATAAAGGAGGCGCAAGGCAGAATTCCGACCTCACTGCAGGCTTTCACCGCCGCGATTACCTGATCGGTTGTGATCCCCTTCTGAATGGTTTTCAGAATATCCGCGTTGGCGCTTTCCACTCCGAAGCTGACCGAGTGGCATCCGGCCGCTTTCATGGCGGCCAAGAGTTCCGTCGAGACGGTGTCCACCCTCGCGAAAGATGACCATTTGATCTTCAGGTTCCTGCGCGCGATCTCATCGCAAATGTCCAGACAATGCCTTTTATTGGCCGTGAACAGATCGTCCGCGATGTTTATCTGCGAGAATCCCAGGGTGCCCAGATATTCCAACTCGTCCACCACCAGGTCGGGCCTTCGGTAGCGGACCTTGGCCCCCACCATACTGCGCCCCACGCAGAAAATACATTTGAACGGGCAACCACGGCTGGTCGTCATGCTGATCGCCAGATTCAGGGCCTTATACCTCCCAAGCGGCAGCAGGTGGCGAGCCGGAAGAGGGAGGGAGTTCACGTCAAGTGGCTCCAAATGGGGAGCCGTCCGTATGATCAGATCACCGTGTCTGAAAACGATTCCGTGAACCTCATCCAGCGGCTTTCCCAACTCCACGGTCTTGACTACGTCGACGATCGTTCGCTCTCCCTCTCCCAGGACGATTAGATCCAACTCCGGATACTGCTCCATCGTTTCCTCGGCGCAAAACGTCACGTGGGGCCCGCCCATGACGGTCGTCACCCCAGGGGCAATGTCCTTGACGTCCCTTATCACGCGCATGGCCTCATGGAAATTCATGGTGACGGCCGTTAGCCCCACGAAACGCGGCTGGAGTTCGAGCAGAACAGAGTTCAGTTCATTCTTGTCGTAAGGGAAAACCACGTAGTCTAAAAGTCTCACATCAACTCCCGCCGACTCAAGGGCGGAACCGATAAAGGCGAGACCCAAGGGAGGTGAGGGCACCTCCGAGATGGGATAGTAAGGATTGACAAGTAAAAATCTCATGGCGTTTAAACTTCTTTCTCTTTGGCCGTTATTTGCAACGTCCGTTCGGACGGATTCGTTTATCTTGTCTGGAATTATGCGGCATCCCGCTCTCCCTACGAATTCCATCTGCTCGCTCCATTGATCACCCGCTATAATTCTCCTCAGTACGTCCGTGATCTCGCTTCCACCCATAATTTGCGGGCAAATTCAACAGCCTGAATCCTTGTAAAACACACTTTGAACATACCAATCCGCAACCCCCATGTCAAAAATAAAATTATCTCTGGGAAACCGCGATTTTGGCTAACCATAGCCAAACACCGCTCGGTAGTGAGATGCCTGCGGGAAGGCGGATGTGACGTGAACGTGCCACTGCCGGGCATGATACGCCACTTTCGCCCCCACCTTGATCAGGCGACGGATCATCCATTCAATCGAGCGCCGGACTTCTTCGCCGAAAAGGTAAAACTCCCGAATCAGGTAAAGAAGGTTGTAGGCCAAAACGCCCATCTTCAAACGGGCATGGTTGGCGTCGAAACTGTGACAACTGGTCTTGTCCCAACGGAGGGTGTTCTTGCCTTCCTTGATCCGGTTCTCCACCTCGCCACGGCCGTTGTAGACCTTCACTATCTCCTCGCTTGTCAGCCTCGAATTGCTGACAATGAATCCGATCCGGGGGAAAAGCTCGCCTGAATGCCATTCGATCTTGCAGACCACCCGGCGCGGCCGGCTCCAGCTTTGGGCCTGGTAGTGAAAATCAATGATCCTCACCTGAACCCCGCTCTTGGGAGGTCGGCCCACCGGACGGGTGAGGTAAGGATCAATCATCTCATAGAGGACTTCATTGGCGCGGAGCCGGATGAAATAGGTGATCCGATGGGCCTCGCAGAACTCGTAAAGCTCGGGGTCAGCAAAGGCCGCGTCACCTCGAAGCCAGAACAACTGAAACCATGAACGGTATCGCTCCACAATCGGCCTGATAAAATCAACCGAGCCATTGGCGGAATGAACGTTGCCGGGCCTGAGCTTCGAGCCCAGACAGGTCCCATCGCTGGTGAAGCAAAAAAGCGGATGAAAGCAATTCTTGCCGAAATGGCCGTTGTAAGCGACATTCTCCTGGGCGCCATAGGCAGGGTCTTCGGTGGAATCGAGATCGATGATCAAGCGGCGCTTGTCCTGGCTGGAGAGAATCACGTCGTTGCTTCTCAAGAGCGCTTCATCAAGGCCGGCGAGACCTGCCGCATTGCCGAGAATGCCGTTCTCCAGTCGGGAGAGCATGGACTGGCCCGCTCCAAGATCATGGTCCTTGCCGATGGCCAGCCGAAGGGCGGGATCGATCCGGAGATGGTCGGCGTCGTTGCAGTCCTCATAACCGGCGGCGATCTGATAAACTCGTTGCCGTATCATCTGAACGATGGTGTGCCGGGTATGGCGAGGAAACCTTGAGTCGTCGATGCTGTCCTCCATCGGGCCGATGATGCCGAAGCGTTCATCAACTTCGCGGAGCATGAGCAAGCCCACATCAGAGGTGATCTTCGCGCCCTGAAAATCAATCATCACCGAGCGGTTGAATTCCGGCCTGATCGCACCTTTTTCAGCTTCACCAGCATCATGCATCACATCTTCTTCCGAGCGTCGGATTTTACTCCATTATATCAGCATGATATCGTCAGGTCAAGAACTTTTTTTGGTTTGTAGCCGCATAATCTGGGATAATGTCGGCCCATGGAAAAGAAATTATCCACGAACGCGCGCCTGGTCATGCGGGAGGTCGAGCGGCTGATGCCCTCGATCCGGCGGCTGCATTCCGAGATCCACCGTAACCCGGAAATCTCGCTCCATGAGCATCATGCCTCGGAGCTGCTTGCCGGGTTCCTGGCCGGCGAGGGCTTCCGGGTGAGGCGGGGCCTCGGCGGGCTGGCCACGTCGTTCCGCGCGGACGCGGGGCCGCGCAGCGCCCGGCCGCGCGCGGCTTTTTTGTGCGAGTACGACGCGCTGCCGGGCTTAGGCCACGCCTGCGGGCACAGCGTGATCGCGGCGGCGGGGGCGGCGGCGGGCGCGGTGATGCGCCGTTTGTTCCCGGAGCTGGCGGTGACGGTGATGGGGACGCCGGGGGAGGAGGTCGGGGTCGGCAAGGTGGCGCTCATCAAGGCGGGCGCGTTTAAGGGCATTGACTTCGCGATGATGGTGCATCCGTCGTCGCGGCGGCAGGCGGTGCGGCTGTTCCTGGGCGTGTTGCGGCGCACCTATACATATCTTGGCGCGCCCGCTCACGCCGCGGCCTTCCCGGAAAAGGGGCTGAACGCTCTTGACGCGGTGGTGCTGTTTTACACCGGGGTTTCCGCGCTCAGGCAGCAGCTTCCGGGCGAGGCCAGGGTGCACATGATCATCACGGACGGGGGCCAGGCGCCGAACATCATCCCCGAGCGGGCCCAGGCGCAGTGCGTGATGCGGGCGCTCGACCTTGAGGTGCTCGAGGGACTGGTGAAAAAGGTGGACGCCTGCGCGCGGGGCGCGGCGCGGGCCACCGGCACGCGCCTTCAGATCGCCGCGGCGCACGACCTGATCCTGCCGCTGAAAGTCAACCGTACCCTGGCGCGGGCGTATGAAGAGCAGGCGGCGGCGCTCGGGCTTGAGACGTTCCACGTCCCGGAGCACAAGCACATCGGCTCGTCGGACATCAGCAACCTCTCCCACGTGATGCCGGTGATCCATCCGCACGTGCCCATCGCGCCGGCCGGGTCGGTGGCGATCCACACCCGCGAGTTCGAGCGCGCGGCGGGAGGACCGGGCGGAATGGCCGCGGCGCGGGAGGGCGCGGGCCTGCTCGCGCTCACCGCGCTCACGGTCCTTGGCGACCGGAAGCTCTTCCAGGAGATGACGCGGGAATTCAAGGCGGGCGGACGGAAGATACCGCGGGGACTGAAATGATGGTCCTCGGGTGCACTACTCTTTTCCAAGAAGAGAATAAGACAGGACAGTGCTGTCCAAAATAAACGGACCGGAGAACCGCCAAGACGCCAAGAGCGCCAAGGATTATTTTTAAACACGATTTTAAGAGGGCTTGGGCGCGAATGTTTCTTGCTTGGCGCTCCCGTCGGCCGGTTCGCCACGCCGGTTGGGGCCAACGCTGCGGAGTTGTTCTTTGCCGGGCCGCAAAGAAACATCTTGATTTACTTGACGATCCTTGGCGTTCTTGGCGTCTTGGCGGTTTTCTTACGGCCTATTTTGGACAAGAGTGAAGACAGGATTAACAGGATTCACGGGATAAGAAAAAAAAGATTAATAAAAATCCTGTTAATCCTGTTAATCCCGTCTGAAAAATCTTCATAATATGCGCAAGCGATCCTCCCGGGCTTGAGAAGCGTCCCGCGATATGAAATCCTATTGGCACGGTCATGGCTCAGGAGAAACAGTTGCGTTTCAGCGTGGTGATCCCTGTTTACAACAGCGGGCGGTGGGTGGCCGAGGCCGTGGAGAGCGCGCTCGGCCAGGGCCGGGATGATGTCGAGGTGATCGTGGTGGATGACGGCTCGACCGACGACACGCCCGCGGTGCTCGCGCGCTTCGCCGGCCGGGCGCGGGTGATCCGGCAGGAAAACGGCGGGGTCTCGGTGGCGCGGAACCGGGGCATCGGGGAAGCGCGCGGCGAGTGGATCGCGTTCCTGGACGCGGATGACCGCTTCCGGCCGGGCCATCTCGACCGGCTCGACCGTGCCGCTTCCGCGCATCCGGACGCCGGGCTCATCTACGCCGATGCAATGCTGATTGACGGCGAGGGCCGGGAGATCAAGCCTAAAACCGCGCGTGACCCCGGCCCTGACCCTTTCACCTCGCTGCTCCTGAGAAACGTCATCACGACGTCGGCGACGGCGGTCAGGGCGGGGTGCCTGAACCAGGTGGGCGCTTTTTATCCTGTTCTGAAAGGGCCGGAGGACTGGGACCTATGGCTCCGGCTCGCGGCCCGGTTCACGGTGGCGCGCATTCCCGAGATCAGCGTTGATTACCGGAAACACGGGGCCGGGTTGGTCCACACCCGCGGAGTGTCCATGCGGGAGGACAACCTCACGGTCATCGCGCGCGCCGCTTCCCTCCGGCCCGGCCTGCCGGAAGAGGTGATCAGGAAGGCACGCGCCAACTGCTTCTTGGAAAGCGCGGTGCGCCTGGCCGCTGGAGAAGAAGCGTCCGCGACACGCCAGGAACTGGTCTCGGCCCTGCGCTTGAACCCCATGCTGCCAGCGGCCTGGGCCTTGTTTGCGCTTACCCTGGGAGGCCGGCCAGCCCTTCGAATGGCCATGTCCTTCCGGCGGAGGCGGGAGAGAGTGAGATGACCGGCCCCATCCGGATCACGCACCTCATCACCGACTCGGGCACGGGCGGCGCCGAGAAAATCCTGTACGAGCTCGTGCGCCGCCTGGACCCCGAGCGCTATCAAAGCCGCGTGATCGTGATGAAGCAGCCGGGCCGGACCGCGCAAATGCTCGTCGAGTCCGGCGTCCCGGTTCTCTCGCTTAAGCTCCCGGCCCGGACCGGGGCCGCGTACTTCCTCAAAATGCCCCTCGCCTTCTTCAAGCTGCTTCGCGAGCTAAAAAGCGAGCGGCCGCACGTGCTGCACTGCTGGCTGTTCCAGGCCAACCTGCTGGGCCGCCTGGCCGCTCGGCTCACCGGCGTCCCGGCCAATATCTCGGGGCTTAGGGTGGCGGAGATGGAGCGGACGGGCCAGTACGGTCCGGACCGGTGGAGCGCGGGCCTGGTCACGCGCTACGCGGCGGTGTGCGAGGCGGTGGCCGCGCACTACCGCGAAAAGCTCGGGCTCGCCGCGGAAAGGATCGCGGTGGTCAGGAACGGCATAGACCCGGTCCCGTTCGCGGAGGCTGACCCAGGGGCGCTCAAGCGCGAGCTGGGCATCGCGGAAGGGTCGAGGGTGATCGGCGCGCTGGGCCGACTGCACCGGCAGAAGGGCCTGGACACCCTGGTCCGCGCCATGCCCGCGCTGCTTGGCCGCTTCCCGGACCTGGTGCTGGTGATCGCGGGCGACGGCCCGGAGCGGGACCGGCTCGGGCGGCTCGCGGAGTCGGAAGGCGTTGCGGGCAGCGTCAAGTTCCCGGGAGAGTGGCATCGGGCGCCGGAATTCATGGCCGCGCTCGACGTGTTCGTGCTGCCCTCCCGCTGGGAAGGCATGCCGAACGCGCTCCTGGAGGCCATGGCCGCGGGTGTGCCCGCGGTGGCTTCCCGGGTGGGCGGCGTAGCGGAGATCATGGCCGGCGGCGGACCCGGCGGCCCCGTGGCCGGCGAGACCGGGATCATGATCGAGCCGGAGGACGCCCGGGCCCTTGCCCGCGCCGTCTCGGCCCTGCTGGAAGATGAAAAGAGAAGGACCGCCATGGGTTCGAGCGCGAGACGGCGCGCCCGGTCGGAGTTCAGCCTGGACCAGATGGTGCGGGGCTACGAGGCGCTTTATAAGAGCCTTCTTGAAACGAGCTGATCCGGTGACTATGTCCGCCCCTCTATTTGAATCGGCCCGGTTGTTGTGCTAGTAATAATAGATTCAAGACCGGCAAGAAGCATAAGGGGAATTTCTCATGAAACGCACGTATCAGCCTCATAACACGAAGAGGCTTCGGACCCATGGTTTCCGGGCGCGGATGGCGACGAAGGGCGGCCGGCTGGTGCTCAACGCCCGGCGGCGCAAGGGCCGCAAGCGGCTTTCCGTGTCGGTGTCCACCGGCCGGAAATAACAGGCCATGTCCGGGCAAGGTCTTGCGCGCGGGGAACGAGTCAGGCGAAGCGGGGAATATCGGGAGATCCAGGGGCGGGGCCGCCGGGTTAGTGCTCCGCATTTTTATATCTTTTTTTTCCCGCGCGAAAGCGGCGGACTGCGCCTGGGCCTCACGGTGAGCCGGAAGTCCGCGGGCAAGGCCCACGACCGGAACCTGGTCAAGCGGCGGGCGCGCGAGTTCTTCCGGCGCAACAAGGGCCGCATCCGGGAGGGGCTGGAAAAAGGAGACGCGCCGGACGCGGATTGGGGTCTGGACCTGGTGTTCGCGGCCCGGCCGGGCGCGGCCGGGCTGGATCACGCGGCCACGGTCAAGGAGTTTGACGAGCTGATCGCGCGGCTGACGGATGAATACAAGAAAAAGTCAGGCCGGCGAGGTTGAAGAAATCCGCCGGTTTTAAGCCGGTGGCGCCTTTCGGACGCAGAGGGGGATCATGACGAGGGCCGCGGTGGCGATGCTGAGGTTTTACCAGCGGTGGATCTCGCCGCTTTTGCCGCCCGCGTGCCGGTTTGAGCCTTCCTGCTCCGCGTACGCGATGGAGGCGTTCAATAAGTACGGGTTCGGCCGGGGCTTCCGGCTCACGCTCCGCCGCCTGATGCGCTGCCACCCGTTTAATCCCGGGGGCTACGACCCGGTCCCCTGACCGGACCAGGGACTCGGAGGCGCTACGGCGCCAAGAAATCATGAAAATCTTTCAAGACAGGATTAACAGGATTTACAGGATGAAAAAACCAGAGGCCTATTCTGAACATCTTGTAAATCCTGTGAATCCTGTCCACATATCTTTTTGCAAGAAAAGCCATCAGCCATGCAAGAAAAGAACTTCATAATATTCCTGATCCTCTCGGTCATCATCATTTTCATCTGGTCCACCTTTTTCATGCCCAAGCCCAAGGTCGTTCCCAAGCCGGGGGATACGCAGGCCGGCTCGACGATGAGCCAGGTTACACCGCCTCCGTCGGGCGGGACCGCGCCGGCGGCCGGCAGCACCGCCCCTCCGCCGTCCTCACTCCCCGGCGGCACGGCCTCGGCGCCCGCCATGGCCGAGACCCCGCAGGGACCGACGGTCAAGGTGGTCACGGACGTGGCCGAGGTCGAGCTCACGCCTTTTGGCGCGGCGCCGCTTTCGTGGAAGCTCACCCAGTTCCCGAAGCAGAAGTGCTACAAGTACCGGATTAACATCGAGTGGCCTCCGCTCAAGGTCAATCCTCCCTGCGACACGTCTCCGGTGGACCTGGTGGAGGACGGCTCGCATTATCCGAACCTGCCGTTCATGGCGGAGGTCTCGGTGGACGGCGACAAGGTCCCGATGAGCGCGACGTGGGAGGCGGAGGCGCCGGAGGGCCTGGACCTCCGGGACGGGGCCACGGCCGGGCAGGTGGTTTTCCGGACCGCCATGGAAGACGGGCGGGTCCTGAAAAAGATTTACCGCTTCAAAAAGGACCGCTACGACGTGGGCCTCACCTTCCGGGTGGAGGGCGGCGAGACGCCCCAGCGCGCGCAGGCCGACGTGGCGATGTTTTACAAGTGGAGCCCGGACTCGAAAAGCCGGGTCCCGCGCTGGAACTACAACGGCCCCGAGGCCCACAACGGGAACGCCTTGATGCAGATGAAGCCGGACAAGGTGATCAAGGTGCCGTTCGAGACACGGGAGTCCGTGATATGGGCCGGGTTCTCGTACGATTATTTCCTGACGGCGGTGGTGGCGGGCGACACCTCGCGGTTCGTGTTCACCACCAAGTACATCGGGACGGAGGCCCAGAAGAAGGACAAGAAGGCGGAAAAGGACTTCGTGGGCTGGGCGCGGATCGCGGCCACCTCGCATGAGCTGGAGAGCGGCGAGGTCGCCCGGGCCGTGCTGTTCATGGGGCCGAAGCAGAAGGACATCCTGACGGGCGTCAGCCCCAGCCTGCGCTACTCCATTGACTATGGGATGCTGAAAATCCTGGTGCTGCCTCTTTTGGAAGCGCTGGACTGGATCAACGCCGCGGTGCACAATTTCGGGGTGTCCATCATCATCCTGACGGTGGTGCTGCGCATGGCCATGTTCCCGCTGACCCGGAAGAGCCAGAAGTCAATGAAGGACATGCAGAAGCTGCAGCCGGAGATCAAGGCGCTCAAGGAGAAGTATCCGGACGACAAGGTGAAGCAGAACGAGGAGATGCAGGCGCTGTGGCGCAAGCACAAGATCAACCCGGCCATGGGCTGCCTGCCGATGCTGTTGCAGATGCCGGTGTTTTTCGCGTTTTACAAGGCGCTGCTGATCTCGATCGAGCTTCGGCAGGCCCCGTTCTTCGGCTGGATCGTTGACCTCTCGGAGCGCGACCCGCTCTATATCTGGCCGGTCTTGATGGGCGCGACCCAGTTCATCACGCAGAAGATGACGCCGACCCAGATGGACCCGATGCAGCAGAAGGTCTTCCTGGTGATGCCGATCATCTTCATGTACATCCTGCGCGATTTTCCGTCCGGCCTGCTCATCTACTGGACGGTGCAGAATATCGTGGGAATCGGACAACAGCTTTACGTGAACCAACAAAAAGACCTGACCGACGTAAAAGGAAAATAGCCATGACCAATCAAGACGACAAATCCGACAAGGATAAAGACCGGATGGACGGCGAGAACGGCGAAGCCGAGCCCGACGACGTGCCCGCCGACGAGCAGACCCAGCCGGAAGCCGAGCCCGCGCCCGCTCCCGAGCCGCTCGACCTCGATCAGGTCGCCAAGGACGCGGCCGCCGTGGCCCGCGAGATCCTCGAGCTCTTCCCCCACATCGAGATGCCCAAGATCGAGTTCAAGATCGAGAACGAATCGGTATGGGTGGAGATCGAGGGCGACCCCACCGGACGCCTCATCGGCAAGCGCGGCCAGACCATAGACGCGTTCCAGCACATCATCTCCAAGATCATGAGCCACCGCCTGCGCCGCAAGATCACCATCAACGTGGACGCGGAACAGTACAAGAGACGCCACAACGAAAAGCTCATCAAGCTCGCCCGCGAGACCGCCGATTACGTGGCCCAGACCGCAAACGCCATGGCCCTGGACCCCATGTCCCCAGCCGACCGCCGCATCGTGCACATCACCCTGAAGGACAGAAAGGACGTAATCACCATGAGCGAGGGCAAGGACATCGGCCGCTTCGTGGTCATCTGGCCCAGAAAGGATGACGAGTAGAAAAATTTTTTTAACCGCAGAGACCCAGAGGACGCGGAGATAAAAAAATTATTTCTTTTCACTCTTGTCCCAAACAGATTTTTATCAGCGCAAAGGCGCAAAGAACGCAAAGTAAAATCGCGTTTTTCCCAATGGGAGGCAAATAGCCAAGCAGGGTAACCAATTTTCCGAGAACTCCGGGAATGAGGCTGATAAAACGCGGCCTCTCCCAAAGTACAGATAAAACAAAAACCTTTGCGCTCTTTGCGTCTTTGCGCTGAAAAAAATCTTTCATGCGATTTGTGTTTTGGACAGCAATGATTTCTTTTCGTCCTCTTAAGTCGCTGCGGTTAAACCCCCTCCCAGCGCAAGTTAAAATTTTTAATGCTGACTCCTTTTCAAATTCCCTGTTAAAGATTGCTTCATTCTGAAAAAAAAATTGACAGTACCGCCCTCCCTGAATCGCCAGTCAAAACGGCATAATATAAACTTTACAGAGGGTTACAAATCCGCTCTTTTGTGCCTGAAAGGAATGATTATTGCCTTTATCAGCAGATGGAAGAGTGCGGGATTTGTTTGGCACCGATAATATTTACCAGGAGTCCAGAGTGTGTTCGGAGTTCGGGCCCCCCAATAGGGCATTACGGGTCAGTTGACGGAATCGTTTAGGAGAGCGGAAGTTTTTGAACGTGATTTATCACCCCTTGAAGAACGGCCGGGTTTGGGAGGACTTCCCAACCGGAGTTTCAGCGGAAGGCTGAATTCGATGTAACTTCGCAAGGCAACAAGGTTTGAGGAGACGTTTATCATAGGAGGAGGAGTGCATGGTTGACATTTCAAAAAGAAAGTTCCTGGCCGTGAGCGGAGGCTTGCTGGGGTTTTTGGGTCTCGACCTCCAACCCACCATCGCTTACGCCGAGAAGAAAGAAGGCGCGTTCAAGAAGGGCAGGCTGACCAGCACGATCTGCCCTTACTGTGGAGTCGGCTGCGGGGCGCTGGTCACGGCGGCGGACGGCAAGATCGTCAACGTGGAGGGTGACCCGGACCATCCGATCAATGAGGGCTCCTTGTGCAGCAAAGGCTCGGCCATGTACCAGATCGCCAACAACGATCGGCGTCTGACCAAGGTGAAGTATCGCGCTCCCGGGAGCAAGTCCTGGGAGGAAAAGGACTGGGAATGGGCGATTGCGAAGATCGCCGAGAACATCAAGGCCACCCGGGACCAGAGCTTCGTGACCGCGGACGATCAAGGCCGGGTGGTGAATCGGACCGAGGGGTTGGCCTGCCTGGGCGGCGCGGCCCTTGACAACGAAGAGTGTTACGCCTACAGCAAGTGGGCGCGGAGCCTGGGGGTGGTGTATTTAGAGCATCAAGCCCGATTGTGACACGCGCCCACCGTGGCCAGTTTGGCCGCATCTTTCGGACGTGGGGCGATGACCAATCACTGGATTGATCTCATCAACTCGGACCTGATTGTGATCATCGGGGCTAACCCCGCTGAAAACCATTCCATGGCGTTCAAATGGGCGTTGCGCGCGCGGGACAAGGGGGCCAAGATCGTTTCCGTGGACCCGCGGGTGACCCGGACCTCGGCGCTTGCCGACCTCTACGTGCCGCTCCGCTCGGGCACGGACATCGCCCTGATCAACGCGCTCATCAATTACGCGCTGACCCGCGACCTCGTCAACCATGACTACCTTGTCACCCACACCAATGCCAGCTTCCTGGTGTCCCCTGAATTCACGTTTAACGATGGGCTGTTCGGGGAGCTCACGGAAGGCAAATACGACAAGGAGAAGTGGGGGTTCCAGACGGATGATGAAGGCCTCATCAAGAAGGACCCGACCTTGCAGGACCCGAACTGCGTCCATCAGGTCATGAAGCGCCATTTCTCCCGCTACACTGTCGAGCGCGCTTCCCGGAGCACCGGGGCCCCGGAGGAAAAGATCGTCAAGTTCGCGGAGCTCTTTTGCCAGACCGCCCGCCCGGAAAAATCCGCGGTTATCCTCTATGCCATGGGCGCCACTCAGTCCTCGCACTCCACGCAAAACATTCGGAGTTACGCCATTCTCCAGCTCCTCATGGGCAACATCGGCGTGGCCGGCGGCGGGATTGACGCCATGCGCGGCGAGTCCAACGTGCAAGGCTCGACCGACCAAGCCCTGCTCTTCCATCTGTTGCCCGGATACCTGGCCTCGCCCACCGCGGACGATGTTGACCTGAAGACCTACCTCGAAAAGTATGGTCCTCCCTCTCGGGACCCCCGGAGCGCCAACTGGTGGCAGAATTATCCCAAATACCTGGTGAGCATACTCAAGGCCTTCTATGGCGACGCCGCCGCCGCGGACAACGATTTCGCTTACCATTATCTTCCCAAGCGCTCGGGCAACTATTCCCACATCATGCTGTTCGAGGCCATGCAGAAGGGCAAGATCGAGGGGCTGATCCTGATGGGGCAGAATCCGGCCGTGGGCGGTCCGGACTGCCGCCGCGAGCGCAAGGCCCTGCACAACCTGAAATGGATGGTGGGAGTGGACCTCTGGGAAACCGAGACCATGGACTTCTGGAAGCGGCCGGGCGTGAATTCCTCGGAGATTCAGACCGAGGTCTTCGTGCTTCCGGCCTGCTCCTCGATGGAAAAGGAAGGCAGTATCTCCAACTCCGGCCGCTGGATGCAGTGGCGCTATGCCGCCATCAAGCCCCTCGGCGATTCCAAGCCCGACCTCTGGATCATTGACCGGCTTTGCCAGGCCGTGAAAAAGCTGTACGCCGCCAAGGGCGGGGCGCTCGCGGACCCGGTCGTCAACCTGGACTGGAACTACGGGCACGGCGAGGAGCCGGAGCCGGCCCTGGTGGCCAAGGAAATGAACGGCAAATTCCTGGCCGACACCGTGTTCAAGGGGAAGCAGTTCAAAGCCGGCCAGCAGGTGCCGAGCTTCGCGGCCCTGGCCGCGGACGGCAGCACTTCCTGCGGAAACTGGCTCCACGGCGGGAGCTTCACCGAGGACGGCAACATCATGGCCAAGCGCGTGCGCTCCGCTCCCGACAAGGACCCCCTCGGCCTGCAGCCGGGCTGGGCCTTCGCCTGGCCGGTGAATCGCCGGATCCTCTATAACCGCGCCTCCTGCAACGCCAAGGGACAGCCCTACGCGCCGCATAAGGCCGTGGTCTCCTATGACTGGGCCGCCGGCAAATGGGTGGGAGACGTGCCGGACGGGCCGTGGCCGCCTCTGCAAAATCCGGACGGCAGCGAGAACCCCGAGGGCCGCTACTCGTTCATTATGACCCAAGAAGGGCACGCCTGCTTCTTTGCCAACACCCTGCTGGACGGACCCCTGCCCGAGCATTACGAGCCGCTGGAGAGCCCGACCAGAAACACCTTCTCCAGTCAACAGTTCAGTCCCGTGGCCAAGGTCTTGCATCCGGAGGAGGTCGGGTCGCCGGAGCAGTTCCCCATTGTGGCCACCACCTACCGGGTGGCCGAGCACTGGCAGGCCGGGGCCATGACCCGCAATCTGCCCTGGCTGGTGGAACTCCAGCCCAACGCGTTCGTCGAGATCAGCCGGGAACTGGCCGCGGAAAAAGGCGTCAAGAACGGCGATCAGGTGACCGTCTCCACCAAGCGCGGAGCGATCACCCTGTATGCAGTGGTCACGCGCCGCTTCAAGCCCTTCCAGATCAACGGCAAAAAGGTCCACCAGGTGGGGATCATCTGGCACTTCGGCTATGCCGGCCTGGCTCCAGGGCCCAGCGCCAATGAGCTGACCCCCCATGTGGGAGGCCCCAACACCATGATCCCGGAATACAAGGCTTTCCTCTGCGACCTGGTCAAAGCGGAGAAAGGAGTTGCCTCATGAGTCTCGCCACGCTGATAGATACCACTCGTTGCATCGGCTGCCGCGCCTGCCAGGTGGCATGCAAGGCCGCCCACGATCTGCCGGCGGAAAAAACCGGCTTTTTCGCCAAGGAAGGCGGGTATCAGAATCCGCCGGCGTTGTCGGCCAAGAACCTTTGCGTGGTCACTTTTAATGAGCTCGAGGCCAATGATGGCGAAGTCAAATGGATATTCGCCAAACGCCAATGCATGCACTGCAATGAGCCGGCCTGCGTCTCCGCCTGCCCGGTAACGGCGCTGCACAAGACCCCGGAAGGCCCGGTGACCTACGATTCCAAAAAATGCATGGGCTGCCGCTACTGCGTATGGGCCTGCCCCTTCGGCGTTCCCACGGCGGATTGGGATTCTCTGGCCCCCAAGATTCATAAATGCACCCTTTGCCACGAGCGGATCACCGCGACGGTTACGCCCCAGGAATTAAACGGCAAGCTCCAGACCAAGGAAGAGCAGAATTCATTCACGGAGAGCCAGCATCTGCCGGCATGCGTCAAGGCCTGCCCTTCCGGCGCCCTTAAATTCGGCGAGCGGGACCAGTTGCTCGCCCAAGCGCGGGAGAGAATCAAAGCCTCGCCCGGCAAATATGTCTCCCATATTTACGGCGAGAAGGAAGCCGGCGGGACAGCTCATCTGTACCTCGCTTCCGTCCCGTTTGAAAAACTCGGGTTCCGCATGGACCTCGGCGAGCGCTCCTATCCGTATTATTCCAAGATCGCCCTGGAGGCGGTCTCGCCCGCGGTGATGGGACTGGGAGGGTTGCTGACCGCGGTGTACCTGCTCAAACAGCGCAAAGATAAGGTCTCCGCCAGCGAAGAACAGGGTAACAAGGAGTAAGCGATGCACTATGAAATAGTGAAAAAGGATCTGTTTACCAGAAAGGTCGCAACCCTGATGGCGCTGATGGCGATCGGCGCGTTCGCGTTCCTCGCCCGGTTCGCGTTCGGGCTGGGCGCCACGACCAACCTCAGCGACAATTACCCCTGGGGACTCTGGATTGTCTTTGACCTGGTCTGGATCGCGCTGGCCGGCGGGGCGTTCGTCACCGCGGGCATCGTTTATGTATTCATGGCCGAGGACTTTCATCCCCTGGCGCGTCCCGCGGTCTGGATGGGGCTTTTAAGCTACTCGTTCGTGATGGTGACCCTGCTGGCGGACCTCGGACTCCCCTGGCACTTCTGGCAACTGGGAGTGCAACGGCCGGAGCACTCGGCGATGTACGAGGTTTCCTGGTGCATCGCGCTCTACGTGACGGTCCTGGGGCTGGAATTCGCGCCCACCGTTTTTGAACGCTTCGGCTGGGATAAACTTCGGGACCTCTGGAGGGACTTGTCTCCCATCTACACCGTGCTCGCGCTCGCGTTTTTCGTCTTTCTGATGTCGCACCAGATCTGGATGGCGGGCCTGGCGTTGGTGGTTTTCGCCGTGGTCGCTTTTCTGACCCGCGATTCCTTCAAACGCATTGGAGTCCCGGTGATTCTGATCGTCGCCGCCGTAACCTTTTCAACCATGCATCAGTCTTCACTCGGCTCGCTCTTCCTGCTGATGCCCGACAAGCTCAGCCATCTCTGGTGGTCGCCGATCATGTCACTCCTGTTTTTCCTCTCCGCCGTGGTCTCGGGAATCGCCCTGGTGATGCTGATGGACCTGATGGTTTCCTATTTCTTCGACCGCCCCTTCCATTGGGCCATGCTCGGCAAAATGGGCCAAGTCCTTGCAGGCGCGCTGGGGGTTTACTATACGCTCCGGATCGCGGATGTCATCATCCGCGGCGAGATCGGCCTGGCGTTTTCCGGAAGAGACGGCGCCCAATTTCTGATCGAGATCATCGCGGGGGGCATAATCCCGCTCGTCCTGCTTTCCACTCAAAAACTCAGGGGCAACAAGAGCCTGCTGGCGCTCAGCGCGGTTCTCGCCCTCGGAGGCGTGATTTTCAACCGGCTCAATGTGGTGTTGCTCGGGATGAACCTGCCCGGAACCCTGCCCGGCGGCTCGGTCAGCACCTATTACCCCAGCATGATCGAGTGGGCGATTGTCATCTCGCTGATCGCCGCGCTCTTCTTTTTCTTTGGTCTCGGGGTCAAGCTCCTGCCGATTCTGCCGAAGGCGGAAGAATCGCGCTGAACGGACATGAAAGATTCCCCCGGCCGGCGCGAGCGCATACTGAAGGGCTTCGAATCGCTCCAGCGGGTACCCTATGTTCCCGCGGAATATCTTTCTTTCCGGCTCGCGCTCTACCGCGCCCAAATCGAGGCCTATGACGCGATCCCGCCGGGCCCCGCCCCAATAAAACCGCCTCTAAAACCCGGGTCCTTGGCGCCGGACGCCGCGGTCCTGGCAAGGCTTTATCAAAAAGCGTCGGAATCGCTCGGGGAAAACTTGCCGGTGCGGGAGCAGCTGCAAAAGCTTGCGGGCAATTTCGAGAGATTGCCGGAGGTGGTTGAGGCCGCGCGGTTCGGCGATCTCAAGGCCCTGGCGAGACTCTCATCGGAGACCGGAGTTGAACCGGATGCGCTTTTATTCTTCGGACGGGCCGGAGCCGCGCCTTATGCCAGCAGAATGGTATGGGCCGGACCCGGGACTCGGTCCGAAAGCCATGACGAAATCAGCTCCTGCCCTTATTGCGGGGCCGCGCCGGGACTGTCCCTGCTTCGGGGAGAAACCGGGCAGCGGTTCCTGGTATGCTCGGTCTGCGGAATGGACCGGGAATTCCCGCGGTTGAAGTGCCCATTCTGCGCCAAGGAGGGCGCCCTGGAGATAATCAGGGAAAACGACGCGCCCCGCTGGATTGAGACCTGCGGGTCGTGCCGGCGCTATCTGAATTCAACTGACACGCGCCAACTGGGCATGGACGCGGAATGGATCCCGCTCCTGGAAGCAATAGCAAACCTCTATCTGGACCTCATCGCGGAAAAACAAGGCTGTCAGCGGAATTTGCCGTATGTAGCCATTTCGTGAATTCTTTCAGTGCTGTCCAAAATAAACGGACCGGAAAACCGCCAAGGCGCCAAGAACGCCAAGGGCGATGTTTTTATTAAATTCTCAAGCCGGCCTCCCGGCAGTTTAATCTTTCTTGGTGTTCCCGTTAGCAGGTTCGCCAAGCAGGTTGGAGTCAAGGCGATGCGGCTTTTTCTGAGACTTGCCGCCAATAAACATTCGGTTTTACTTGGCGAACCTTGGCGCTCTTGGCGCCTTGGCGTTTTTCTTAGCGCCTATTTTGGACCAGAGTGGAATTCTTTCCCGTTTGATAGGGTCAATTTCTTATGGAGCGAATTCTCCCAATATTGAGGCTCGGGTCGAAAGAGAGGAATTTCGGCCGGAACGAGTTTGCCTGCGCAGTCATCAGGAGACTGTCTCCCGAGGTCCCTGTGATCGGCGTCAAGGAGGCCGCGGTGGAGGCGGGGCCGCTGGGCGAGGTGAAGGTCGCGGTGGCGGACTCGGTAACGCCAGAAGGCTCATGGACAAGGTGCGCGAGGAAGGGCCGGAGCAGTTCCAGCACGTCATGGGCCAGGAATGGCCCGCCAAGTGGCTGTTCCAGAAGCCGGTGGACGCCAAAAAACTGATCAACAAGATCCAGGGGGGCTGAGCCGCGGGCGTCATGCGGCAGGGAGCGACAAAATGAGTGAAGCACCAAAACGGGCCACCCTGCCCAACGTGTCCGAGCTGATCAGCAAGCACAAGCGCATCATCCTGGGCGAGCTCAAGGAGCGCAGCCTCTGGTTCGTCACGCTCCGCTGGTGGGTCCCGCCCAGCGTCGCGGCCGGGACCTTTTTCGCGCGCCTCTTCGGCGTCGAGTTCAGCTCCGCGCCGATCTACGGCGTGGCGCTCTTCATCCTGCTCTACAACGTTTTTCTGTTCATGGCCGGGCGCGCTTTGCAGCGGGAGGACGGGCCGGATGACCTCAACATCCAGCGCTACACCCACTGGCAGGTCGCGCTCGATTACGCCGCCATGTTTCTGCTCATCCATTACACCGGCGGCGCCGCGAGCCCGCTCATCTTCTTTTTCATCTTCCACATCATCTTTGCCTCCATCCTGCTGCCCCCGGCCTCGGCCTACGGGTTCGCGGCCCTGGCCGCGGCGGGCATGGCCGTGATCGCGGCTACGGAATACCTGAAAATCATCCCGCACCACGCCCTGTTTTACAACGGCCAGGCCATTGACCTGGCTGAGCTGCCCGTGCACATGGCGGTCGAGCTCGGCTTCTTCACCGCCTCCGTGTTCATCACCGCCTTCTCGACCACCTCCATCATGCGCATGCTCCGGAAAAGGATCGTGGACCTGGCCGAGCTGTCGGAGGCCGTGACCGGCCTCAACAACAAGCTCAATTCCCTCTACGCCATGACCCAGGCGGTGGGCTCGATCCGGAACCTCGGCCAGGTCCTGGACATCGTCACCGCCGAGCTGGCCCGGGTCATGGACGTCAAGGGCATCTCGGTCAAGTTGCTCAGCATTGACCGCCGCCAGCTCCGCTACGCCGCGGTCTATGGCCTGCCCGAGCAGTTCCATAAAGAGAAGGTGGTGGAGGTCGAGAAGAGCCCGATCAACCGCCGCATCATCGAGGGCGAGCCGTTCGCGACCGGGCATATCACGCAGCGCGAGATGTTCCAGTTCGGGGAGGACCTGGACCAGGCCCGCATCCAGTCGGTGCTGTTCGTGCCGCTGTTCGTGGAAGACCGCGTGATCGGCATCCTCGGGGCCTATTGCACCAAGCCGGACCGGTTCAAGAGGGAGGACGTGGATTTCTTCCGCCTCGCCGCCGGCGTGGTGGCCATCGCCGTGGACAACGCCGGTTCCTACGAGGCCATCGAGAACCTGGCCAAGGACAGGGCGTGGTTCATGATGAAGGCGGCCCACAACCTGCGCGCGCCGCTGGCCGCGGTCCTGAGCATCCTCGACGTGGTCCGGGAGGGATACTACGGAGCGCTCAACCCCGAGCAGGACGAGTATTTGAGGAGGATTGACCGCCGCGCCCGCACCATGCTCGACATGATCCGCGAGCTGATGAGCCTGGCCGAGAGCAAAAGCGAGAAGCGCGGGCTGCTCCGCGGGCCGGTCGCGCCCGAATTCATCGCCGGCCGCATCCAGCGGACCTTCCAGGACAAGGCCGGCGAAAAAAGAATCAGCTTCACCGTGAGCGTCGCCCCCGGCCTTCCCGACATGATGGGCGACCCCGAGCTCATCGAGCAGATGATGGAGAACCTCGTGTCCAACGCCGTCAAGTACACGCCCGAGGGCGGAAAGGTCGGCGTGGCTTTTACCCAGAGCAAGGACAACTGCGTGTGCATCGAAGTGAGCGACAACGGCATCGGCATTCCCAAGCCCGACGTGCCGCGGCTGTTCACGGAATTTTTCCGCTCCGACAATGCCAAGGCCGTCGAGGAGACGGGCACGGGACTGGGCTTGGCCATTGTCAAGGAGATCGTGGACCAGCACGGCGGACGCATCGTGTGCGAGTCAGAAGAAGGCCTGGGCACGATCTTCTGCGTTTACATCCCGTGCGGTCCCGCCAAGGAGGCAAAGGCATGAATACCGCTGTTAAAACTCACGGCCACGAGGAAAGTTTTATTGACGAGGCCGCCATCGAGCGCGAGCTCGCGGCCGCGTTCAACTCCGGGCCCGCCCGCGCCCGCGAGGCCATCGCCCAGGCCGAAAAACTGAAAGGGCTCGACTTCGCCGACGTGGCCTCGCTGCTCCAGTGCACGGACCCGGAGGTGACCGAAGAGATGTTCCACGCCGCGCGGGAGGCCAACGAGGCGATCTAGGGCAAGAGGCTCGTGCGGTTCGCGCCGCTCTACATCTCCAACCTCTGTAAGAATTGCTGCCTCTACTGCGCCTTCCGGGCCGACAATAAAAAAGCAAAGAGGCGCTCGCTCACCCGGGAAGAAATCGCCAACGAGGTGCGGCTGCTCGAGAGCATGGGCCACAAGCGCATCCTCATGCTCGCCGGCGAAGCCTATCCCGAGGAGGGCGTCAAGTACATCTACAAGTCCATCGCGACCATCTACTCCGTGCGCGAGGGCAAGGGAGAGATCCGCCGCGTCAATGTCAACACCGCGCCGTGGACGAGGTCATCGCCGACGTGGTGCGGCCGGGCTACATCCCGTCGTTCTGCATCGGATGCCACCGGCCGGGCCGCACCGGCGAGGACTTCATGGACCTGGCCAAGCCCGGGCTGATCCGCAACTTCTGTCTGCCCAACGCCATCCTGACCTTCAAGGAATACCTCGAGGACTACGCCTCGCCGCAAACCAGGACCGCGGGCCTGGCCGCCATCGTTGAAAATCTTCAGGACATCCCGACCGAGTAAAGACGCGAGGAAACCATCGGGCGCCTCGCCAAAATCGAGAAAGGAGATCGGGACCTGTATTTCTAATTGGGAGTGCGGCGGCATGATGCCGCTTTCATTGGGGCTGGAATCCGGGGAAAGCTATTTATCAGCGCAGAGACGCAGAGAGCGCTGAGAAATTTAATTCTCATATTTAATCGCTCCCCGCGTTTCCGCGGCAATAAGCCAAGCTGATGGCATCGCCAGGCCAATGAAAGCGCCGTCGTGCCGGCGCCCTGCTCCATCCTCTTCGCGCGCTTCAAGGGCAACCTCACCGGGATGGTGACGGGCGCATTGGCGGTGGAGGGCTTACGGCCCGGCGACCGCGTGCTGATCGCGGCGGCCTGGTCGGAATTCCCGGACAGACCTTTGCCGGGCTGGCCAACGACATCGCGCTCTTTAGCGAGCTCGGCCTCGACATGATCGGGATCGGCCCCTGCATCACGCACCCGGACACGCCGCTCGGCGCCGGCCGGTGGCGGAGGGAAGTGGCGCCCGAGGACCAGGTCCCGAACTCGGAAACCATGGTCCTCAAAACCATCGCGCTCGCCCGCATCGTCTGCCCGGAGGCCAACATCCCCAGCACCACCGCGCTCGCCACCATCAACCGCGGCTCCGGCCGCGAGCACGGCCTCTCATGCGGCGCCAACGTGGTCATGCCCAACCTCACGCCCCCGCCCTATCGCGCACTCTACGATATCTATCCGGCCAAGGCCTCGATTGACGTCTCCGACGATGCGTCGCAGGAATTGCTCAGGCGGCGCATCGAGATCATGGGCCGCCGCATCGGGAAAGGAAAAGGCCCAAGAGCGCACCACGTCGTTCCAGAAAAAGAAAAACGCCAAGACCGCCAAGACCGGATGAAAAAAAATAAAAATCTTTTCCCGGTCTTGGCGGCCTTGGCGTCTCGGCGTTCCTCTTTATCTTAACTTCGCCCCGGCGCTGCTCACTCCCTCCCCAGCTCCCGCGCCACGATCAGGCGCATGATCTCGGAGGTCCCCTCGAAGATGCGGAAGACGCGGGCGTCGCGGTGGAGCTTCTCGACCATGTACTCGCGCATGTAGCCGTAGCCGCCGAGGATCTGGATGGCGGCGTCGGTGACCATGGAGGCGGCCTCGCTGGCATAGCACTTGGCCATGGCGCTCTCGCGGTTGAACTTCTTGCCCTGGTTCGCGAGCCACGCCGCGCGCCAGGTGAGCAGCCGCGCCGCGTCAATCTGCATGGCCATGTCCGCGAGCTTGAACGATATGCCCTCGAACTTGATGATGCTCTGCCCGAACTGTTTCCTCTCCTTGGCATAGTCCAGCGCGATCTCCAGCGCCGCCCGCGCGATCCCGACGGCCATCGAGGCCACGTTGATCCGGCTCTCCTCGAACATGTGCATGGACATTTTGAACGCCTGCCCCTCCGGACCCAGCCGGTCGTCCTCCGGCGCCTCCACGTCCTCCATGATCAGCTCCGAGGTGTGGCTCGCCAGGATGCCCATCTTGTCCTCGACCTTGCCCATCGAGAAACCCTTGGGCTTGCCGTCAATGATGAACGCGGTCATGCCCTCCATGCCCTTGGTACCCATGAGCCGCGCGTAAACCACGGTCACGTCCGCGATGCCGCCGTTGGTGATGAAGGTCTTGCGGCCGTTCAGCACGTAGCGGCCGCCTTTCTTCTCCGCGGTGGTCCGGATGCCGGCCACGTCGGAGCCGGCGTCCGGCTCGGTCATGCCCATGGCCGCGACCGCGATCTTATCCGGGTCGCACAGCCGCGTGATGTATTTTTTCTTCTGCTCGGGCGTGCCCATGTGCAGGATGGGAGTGGCGGCCAGGTTGGACGCGAGCATGGCAATGGTAAGTCCCGGACAACCCCACGCCAGCTCCTCCCGGATCAACGAGATCGAGATATGGTCCGTGACCCCGCCCCCGCCGTACTCCTCGGGGTAATGATACGCGATCAGCCCGGCCGCGTGCCCCTTCTTGATCAGCTCTTGGGGAAAGCTGTGCTCCCGGTCGCACTTCAGCGCGAGCGGCCGGAGCTCCCGCTCCGCGAAATCGTGCGCCGTCTTCCGGAACATCCGCTGTTCATCGTTCAACTCGAATCCGATCATCTTCACACCTCCTGAAATGTTATTCATGCCGGTCCCAGTTGAGCAGCGAGTAGATAGTAGCTAGTAGATAGGATATAGGGATAGCGGATCTTCGCTATCTACTATCTACTACATACTACCTACCCGCTACTCGCTACCCCCTTCATCACCAGCGCCTGGCAGCTTCCCCCTCGGGCACACGCGCTGGCACTCGGCGCAGGAGAAGTGGTAGCCCTCCATCACCGCCTGGACGCCGGTGGTCCCGATGCCGAAGGTGGTAAGATAGCTTTTGAGGGTCCGCCACGGCGAGGAATACAGGTACGGCCGGATGTAGTAGCCCTTGCACCGGGGCTGGTTGAGCCGCGGCTGGGCTTGGGGGTCCGGGTCAAGCGCGGAGACCGGGCAGGCCCGCGCGCACTTCATGCACTGGTTGCACAGGTCATCGGGCAGCTCGCGGCGGGTCGGCTCGATCAGGGCGGTGGTAAGCATGGAGCCCAGCCGCACGTACGGCCCGTACTCCGGCGTGACCAGCAGGTTGTTGAGGCCCTTGACCCCGAGCCCGGCGGCGATGGCGGCCTGCCGGTGCGACCACTCCGCCGCGTAGTAGCCAGTGCCCCGGTGCTTGATCACGTCCACCGGCATGCTCGCCGGAGGCAGGTAAGAGGCGTACCCTTGAGACTCTAAAAACCGACCCACCGCCGCGCCCGCCTTCTCGTTGCGGTCGTAAGCGAGCTGCGCGTCCTTGATCGCGCCCTTGGTGCCTCGCGGGCAATTGAGCGCTCCCCACAACAAGGCCGACGCGAACACCACCGCGCTCTTCGCCCCGCGCAGCAAATCCTCCGCCGGACGCGGAGGGTGCGCCAGCACGATCTCGCTGACCCGCGCCACCCCCACCAGGTCAACCCCCTGGCCCCGAGCGATCTCGATCACCTCTTCCCGCAGTCCCATGTCCGGCCTCCATTAATAATTTTTCACCCTCCACTCTAGCGCATCGCGCGGGCAGGTGAAAGCGGGGAAAGGCCCGGCCATATAAAAAAAGCCCTCCACGGGGAGGGCTTTTGCGCGCGTAATGGCCGCCGGATCAGCGCTTGGAGTACTGATACCTGGCGCGGGCGCTTTTGAGGCCGTATTTTTTACGCTCCTTGGCCCGGGGATCGCGGGTGACGTAGCCGGCCTTTTTCAGGGTGGGCCGGAGCTCGGGGTCGAACTCCATGAGGGCGCGGGTGATGCCGTGCCTCACGGCCCCGGCCTGCCCGGAGAGGCCGCCGCCCTTGACGTTGACGATCACGTCGAACCGCTCCTGGGTGTTGGTCAGCACCAGGGGCTGCTTGACGATGACCTGGGAGGTCTTGCGTCCGAAATAATCCTCCATGGCCTTGTCGTTGATGGTAATGGTCCCCGAGCCCGGTTTGAGTCTCACCCGGGCCGTACACTGCTTGCGCCGGCCGGTCGCCCAGAACACTTCTTCATGAATCGCCATCGTCTCACCTCGAATTCAGTTGCAGCGGCTTCGGCTGCTGCGCCGTGTGCGGATGCTCGGGCCCTCCGTAAACCTTGAGCTTGGTCAAAATCTTGCGGTTCAGCCGGTTCTTCGGCAGCATGCCCTTCACCGCCTCCAGGACCACCATCTCCGGCTTCTTCGCCAGGAGCTCGCCCGCGGTCCACGACCGCATCCCGCCCGGATACTGGCTGTGGTGGTAATACTTCTTGTCCAAGAGCTTATTGCCCGTGAGCTTGATCTTCTTCGCGTTCACCACGATCACGAAATCGCCCGCGTCAACGTGCGGCGTGAACCGCGCCTTGTGCTTGCCCCTGAGCACGTCCGCCACCCGCGTGGCCAGCCGCCCCAGCACCAGGCCCTCCGCGTCAACCACGTACCACTCCCGGGCCACCTCGCCCGTCTTCGCGCTATACGTCTTCATTACTTTACTCTCTTTATCGCCTTGAGTTAGACAAAAAAGGATAGCTCAAAAGGGGCGGGATGTCAAACCTGGGAAGGCAAAGAGAGGCTAAAGGCGTGGGGCCTGAGGCTTGAGCCCGGAAGGAGTCGGCCTCACGCCGCAAGCCCGGAGTCCTGAAGCCGGGCCGCGGTCATGGCGGGTTAACCGCGTTCAGGGTGAAGGCCGGCAACAGGTCAACGTCATCCATCCATCGGCCTTTTTCTTCGGCGAGCAAGAGCCCGCAATGGGGGATTTGAGCGTTCACGATGATGGCGCCGTGGCCGGTGATGGAGAGGACGATGGTGGCGTGGCCGCCGTCAAGTTTGCCGTTGACGCCGGACACGTCGAAGCGGTTGCCCGCCGGGCCTCCGCTGTAACTGCCGTCGCCGCCGAGCAGCACGGCCGTGCCGGCGGAGGTATCGTCAATGGAGAAGACCACGGAGAAGCCGCCCTGGTACAGCACGTTGATGAGGTTGGAGTTGCGCACCCGGACCGTAACGTGAGTGGTGCTTCCCACCAGCACGTCTCCCGCCGGCTCGTAAACCTTTTCCAGATCGGCGGCCCGGCTGTTGACCGCGCCCACCGGCATGCTCAGGATGAAGCCCCGGATGGTGACCAGGTCGCTGCCCAGGATGTAGCCGTCGGCGTCGAGGTCCTGCACGTCGGGGATGCCGCGCGGGATGACCTTGTCGTAGCTCTGATGTAATGACAGGACCTCGGCCTGGAGGATGGCTTGGTCGGAACCCAGCACGTAGCCGTCGCCGTCGCCCTCGCCCCAGTAGTAGCAGCCCGGGGTGTCCGGGAAGGCGGCAAGGTTGGGGCTCGGGTCGAAGCTCCACAGGTCGCTCGCGTTCCAGTACTCGTGGAAGTTGAAGTTGTTGTCCCTTCCTACGAGCGTCTCGAAGTTGGTGGCGCCGTCGGCGGGGTCAAGGGGATCGAGGGGAGGCGAGCCGGCCTGGTGCGTGGCCTCGTAGAGGTCGGGGATGTAGTCGCCGTCGCTGTCCCAGTTGGTCGGATTCGTAAAGTGGGTGTTAACCTCGTCGCCGTCGCAGAGGCCGTCGCCGTCGGTGTCCAAATCAAGGGGATCGGTGCCATAAGTGTTTATCTCTTCCCCGTCACTCAAGCCATCGCCGTCGGTGTCCGGGCCGCAGGGGTCTGTGCCCAGGGCGTACTCTTGGTCATTGAGCAGGCCATCCCAGTCCTTGTCCGTGCAGCTGCCTACGCAGATCCGGGCAAAATAAATCTCAGAATTTCCGTCGCGATCATCCTCCCAGCTCACCCCGAAATCCGAGCCGGTCCAGGCAAGGGAAGGATTGTTGCTAGTATTCGCGTCGTTGGTGACCCGGAGGTCCGCTCCGATCTTGGCGCCGGCCGCGGAGACCCGGGCAAAATAAATCTCAGCATTTCCGTCGCGCCAACCATACCAGCTCACCCCGAATTCCGAGCCGGTCCAGGAAAGGGAAGGAGTGTAGCTCCCACCCCCGTCGTAGGTGACCCGGAGGTCCGCTCCGATCTTGGTGCCGGCCGCGGAGACCCGGGCAAAATAAATTTGATAATTTCCGTCGCGGTGATCAAACCAGCTCACCCCGAACTCCGAGCCGGTCCAGGCAAGGGAAGTATCGGAGCTCTCATTCTCGTCGTTGGTGACCCGGAAGTCAGCTCCGATCTTGGTGCCGGTCGCGGAGACCCGGGCAAAATAAATCTCTGAATTATTATCGCGCCAATCAAACCAGCTCACCCCGAACTCCGAGCCGGTCCAGGAAAGGGAAGGAAGGCCGCTAATGCTCGCATCGTTGGTGAACCGGAGGTCCGCTCCGATCTTGGAGCCGGAAGCGCCGATCCGGGCAAAATAAATCTCACGATTTCCGTCGCGAGAATCCTCCCAGCTCACCCCGAACTCCGAGCCGGTCCAGGAAAGGACAGGATACCTGCTAAAACTCGCAGCGTCGGTGATCCGGAGGTCGGCCCCGATCTTGGCGCCGGAAGCGGAAACGCGGGCGAAATAAATCTCATAATTTCCGTCGCGATCATCCTGCCAGCTCACCCCGAACTCCGAGCCGGTCCAGGAAAGGAAAGGATAGCTGCTGACATTCGCGGCAGTGGTGACCCGGAGGTCCGCCCCGATCTTGGCGCCGGAAGCGGAAACCCGGGCAAAATAAATTTCATAGTCGCCGTCGCGATTATCATACCAGCTCACTCCGAACTCCGAGCCGGTCCAGGCAAGGGATGACGGGTAGCTATTACTCGCGTCGTTGGTGACCCGGAAGTCCGCTCCGATCTTCTCGGGTTGCAAATCGTCAATGAGCGGATCGAATCCGCATCCGGCATATTGAACCTCCCATCCATCGGGCAAGAGGTCGCCGTCAGTGTCGGCGTTTTGGGGATCGGTGGCATGCTGATATTCAAAAAGGTTAGTAAGTCCATCGCCGTCCGCATCGGCAAGGGTATCGTCAATCAGAGGATTGAGGCTGTTTATCACTTCCCATTGATCGGGCATGCTATCGCCGTCGGTGTCCCAATCAAGGGGATTGGTGCCATAAGTGTTTACCTCTTCCCCGTCATTCAAGCCATCGCCGTCGGTGTCCAAAACAAGAGGATCGGTGCCGTAAGTGTTTGCCTCTTCCCCGTCGCTCAAGCCATCGCCGTCGGTGTCCGGATCAAGGGGAGCGGTGCCATAAGTGTTTACCTCTTCCCCGTCACTCAAGCCATCGCCGTCGGTGTCCCACTCAAGAGGATCGGTGCCATAGGTGTTTAGCTCTTCCCAGTCACTTAAACCGTCCCCGTCGGTGTCCGGGCTGCAGGGGTTCGTACCCAGGGCGTACTCTTGGTTATCGAGCAGGCCGTCGAAGTCCTTGTCCGCATAGATGCCTTCGCCGATCCGGGCAAAATGAATCTCAAAATATTGACCGAGATAATCATTCCAGCTCACCCCGAACTCCGAGCCGGTCCAGGAAAGGGAAGGAGTGTTGCTAGTATTCGCGTTGTTGGTGACCCGGATGTCCGCTCCGATCTTGGTCCCGTCCGCGGAGACCCGGGCAAAATAAATCTCATTATTCCCGTCGCGATCATCATCCCAGCTCACCCCGAACTCCGAGCCAGTCCAGAAGAGGGAAGGAGGGTTGCTGGCCCCGGCATCGTTGGTGACGCGGAGGTCCGCTCCGATCTTGGCGCCGGAAGCGTCGATCCGGGTAAAATAAATCTCAGGATTTCCGTCGCGCGAATCAAACCAGCTCACCCCGAACTCCGAGCCGGTCCAGGAAAGGGAAGGAGTGTAGCCGGCACCCGCGGCGTTGGTGACGCGGAGGTCCGCTCCGATCTTGGCGCCGGAAGCGCTGATCCGGGCAAAATAAATCTCAGAATTACCCCAGCGATCATCATCCCAGCTCACCCCAAACTCCGAGCCGGTCCAGGAAAGGGAAGGATAGTAGGTAGTACAACTAGCGAAGTTGGTGACCAGGAGGTCCGCTCCGATCTTGGCGCCGGAAGCGCCGATCCGGGTAAAATAAATCTCAGGATTTCCGTCGCGCCAATCAAACCAGCTCACCCCGAACTCCGAGCCGGTCCAGGAAAGGGAAGGATCGATGCTATCATCCACGGCGTTGGTGACTCGGAGGTCCGCTCCGATCTTGGTCCCGTCCGCGGAGACCCGGGCAAAATAAATCTCAGCATTTCCGTCACGAATATCATACCAGCTCACCCCGAACTCCGAGCCGGTCCAGGAAAGGGAAGGATAATAGTCACGACTAATCATGTTGGTGGTGACCAGGAGGTCCGCTCCGATCTTGGCGCCGGAAGCGCTGATCCGGGCAAAATAAATCTCAGGATCTCCGTGGCGCCAATCAAACCATGTCACCCCGAACTCCGAGCCGGTCCAGGAAAGAGAAGAAAAGCCGTGATTATTTGCACTGGTAGCGACCCGAAGGTCCGCTCCGATTTTGGAATAATCCACATCCTTCAAGAGCGGGTCAAACCCGCAGGCTTGATATTGAAATTCCCATCCGTCGGGCAAGAGGTCGCCGTCGGTATCGTCATTACAGGGATCAAGGCTCTGGGAGTATTGGTATTCCTGCAGACTGGTCATGCCATCGCTGTCCGGATCGAGGGCCGCGTCATCCACCTGGTAATCAAGGCAGGCGTACTGCTGTTCCCACCAATCCGGCATGCCGTCCGAATCGGTGTCGGACGGGTGGCAGGGGTCGGTGCCATAGTGGTACTCATTGATGTTGGTCGCCAAGTCGTAGTCATAATCCGCTGCTGCGTCCGGGGTGCTCGGCAGCATGCAGGAATACGCATTCTCCCACGTGTCGGCCATACCGTCGCCGTCGGTGTCGGTCATGTCGCAGGGGACCGAGCCTTGCAGGTACTCGTCGAGGTTCGTGACCAAATCGCCGTCAGGATCGGCGCTCGCGTCGGCGGTCCGCTGGTGGAGGCAATAATAAAATCCCTCGAACCCGTCCGGCATTCCGTCGCCGTCCGTGTCCGGGTTGCTGACGCTCGTGCCGTAGAGCGGCTCGTCGGCGTCGGCCAGGAGGTCGTGGTCGGTATCAACGGTCTGGCTCATCAGGACCCGCGCTGTGGTGTTGGTCGGATGCGTGGTGGCTATATCAGGCAGGCCGAGGTGGTCGAAGTCGGCGATGGCCAGGCCCTGGCCCTTCTGGTCGGTGTGGTAATTATAGGTGCTCGTGAAATGTCCATGGCCGTAGGAGAGGATCAGGGAGAGGCCCGGGGCCGCGGCGTTGCTGGTCACGGCGATGTCGGGGAGCCCGTCGCCGTTCAGGTCGGAGAGCCTGACCTGGAACGGGTCGTTGCCCGCGGCAAGGCTCTTGAATAGAGTGAACCCGCCCAGCCCGTCGCCCAGCAGCACCACCGCGCTGTCCACGCTCCCCGCCACCGCCACCACCGCATCCGCAAGACCGTCCCCGTTCACGTCGCCCAGCGCCACGTCCTGGTTATAACCGCCCGCACTCACTACGTTCGGCGCTCCGAACCCGCCCGCGCCGTCGCCCAGCAGCACCGAGATCGTGTTCTCGTTGTAGTTCGCGGTCACCACGTCCAGGATGGTGTCGCCGTTCACGTATCCCGCGGCCAGGTCCAGGCAAAAACCCGCGCTGTAGGCCGTGGCCGCGTCCAGCGTCCCGACGCCGTTCCCCAGCAACACCCCCACCTTCTGGTCGCCCCGCCGGCACACCGCCACGTCCGCGAGCCCATCCTTGTTAAAGTCCCCCGCCACGATCCCGTCCAGGCCGTTACCCGCCGCGTAGCCGCTGCCCTGGACCGTAAACGTGCCGTTGCCATTGCCGGTGAGCACCCAGACCTTGTTCGCGCTGTAGTCCGAGATGGCCAGGTCCAAGATGGTGTCGCCCGCGAGCTGCACCACTGCCACGTCCCGGAGCCGCGTGCCCACCACGTAACCCGCCACGCCGAACGTCCCGTTCCCCTGGTTCATCAATATCGAGTATTTCGGGTTGGAATTATTGTCATGGACAACGACCAGATCCTCCCACCCATCCTTATTAAAGTCTCCATGAGCCATGCGGTAGGGCGTGGCCCCGATGCTGTAGCTCTGCGCCGGGTCGAAGGCGATGGGGTCGGCGGAGAGGGCGAGGGAGGGAAGGAAAAGCAGAACAAGGAGCAGGATGAAAATCTTGAATGAAGTGCGGAGCCGGGAAGCTGAAGACCTTGCCTGGTTGACTGTGGGTAACCTCATGGCTTGCTCCTTTCGCAGGGCTGCGACAAGTGCCTGGCTGATACAATCGTTAATAACAGCCTAGACAATCCGGGAAAAAAAGTCAAGCAAATTCTTCAAAATATTCTGGGGGGGGGTAAGCGCATGAACAAGCGCGGGTGAATGCGCGGGGGAGTTCGCGGGTGAGGGCACCCGCGCCCCTGCCGCAGGTAAGTCTCTGGCCAAGGTGGTGACCCAGATCAGCGGGGACCCCCGCGCCCCGGCGGGAGGGAAGTCAATCAACGGGAGAAGGTTGCCGGCTGGCCGCCGGCGCTACCCCACCAGTGAGGTTGGCCCGCGAAAATTTTCAGTTGACATCCGGCCTTCGAGCTTCTATAGTTAAGGTACTAGACTGACGTGTCAGTCTAAGGGCTATGCGAAGCGATTGGCGGCATGAATTCGGTAGGAGGATGACGTGATAAAGGAAACGAGGCCGGCGCTGGGCGTTGACGTGGGGGCGCTGTACGTGAAGCTGGTGATGGCGGACGGGGATGGGCGGGTGGGCTCGACCAAGTACGTGGCGCACCGGGGCCATCCGGTCACGGCGCTGCGGGAGTCGCTGGCCGAATTTCTGGACGGGGTTGACCTCAAGCTGGGGATCACGGGGACGCATGCGGCGGCGATCGCGGCGCAGCTCGGGATCGAGGCCGTGGACATGGTGCGGGCGCAGGTGGCGGCGGTAAAGGAGCGGGCGCCCCGGGCGCGGAACATCATAGACGTTGGCGGCGGGTCGGTCACGCTGATCCGTTTGAACGAGAAGGGCGAGTTCGAGGGCATGACGCGGAACTCTTTGTGCGCGGCGGGCACGGGGTCGTTCCTGGACGAGCAGGCCGCGCGGCTGAACCTGAATTACGATGAGCTCAACGATTTCCCGAGCGTGGCGGACCCGCCGCGGATCGCGACGCGCTGCGCGGTGTTCGCGAAGTCGGACCTGATCCACCACCAGCAGGCGGGCCGGGACCGGGTGGAGTGCTGGTCCGGGTTGTGCCACGGGATGGTGCGGACGTTCCTGGGCACGCTGTTAAAGGGCCGGCCGCTCGCGGGGCTCACCGTGATCGTGGGCGGGGTGGCGCAGAACCCGGAGATCATGCGGCGGTTGAAGGAGCTTTACGGCGACCTGGTGATGAGCCTTCCGGACTCGCACCTCATCGGCGCGATGGGGGCGGCGATGCTGGCTCGGGCGGTGGTGTCGCCGGGTTTCATCTCGAAGCTTACGGAGGGCAGGGGCCGTATGGAGGACAAGGCGCTGGCGTCGCGGCCGGCGCTCAAGCTCGTGAAGTCCAAGTACCCTTCGTGGGAGGTCGAGGAGAGTTACAAGGACTCTGAGGAGAGCGAGGTCCGGGTGACGCGGCTGCCGGGGGGCCACCGGGACAAGAGTGTCCCGGCCACCGGGGAGGAGCGGGACAAGAGTGTCCCGGCCACCAAGGAGGAGCGGGACAAGAGTGGGCCGGCCACCAAGGAGGAGCGGGACAAGAGTGGGCCGGCCACCGAAGAGGAGCGGGACAAGAGTGTCCCGCCTACCAGGGCGGAGTGCTACATGGGCGTTGACATCGGGAGCACGAGCACCAAGCTGTTGCTCACGGACCTGGCCGGCGAGGTGTTGTGCGACGTTTACCGCAAGACCTCGGGCGATCCCATCGGCGCGACCAAGAAGTTGTTCGACGCTCTCTTGGAGCTCGGGGAGCGGCGGGGGGTGGAGTTCGAGATCAAGGGCGCGGTGACCACGGGTTCGGGCCGGAAGATGGTGGGCCTGGTGATCGGGGCGGACGACGTGGTGAACGAGATCACGTGCCACGTTACGGGCGCGATGCGGGTGGACCCCGGGATTGACACGATTTTCGAGATCGGGGGCCAGGACTCGAAGTACATGCGGACGAAGCACGGTGTGATCCGGGACGCGGCCATGAATTACGTTTGCGCGGCTGGTACGGGGTCGTTCGTGGAGGAAGTCTCGCGCAAGATGGGTTACGCGGTGGAGGACGTGGGGGCGGCGGTGATGGACATCTCTCCTCCGCACACCTCGGACCGGTGCACGGTGTTCATGGAGCAGGACGTGAACCGGCTTTTGCGCGCCGGGCAGACCCGGGAGGAGGCGCTGGCCGCGGTGCTTTACTCGGTGGTGCAGAATTACTTGAACAAGGTGGTGGCCAGGCGTTATTACTCGCGGGACAAGATTTTTTTCCAGGGCGCGACGGCGCGGAACCCTGGCTTGGTGGCGGCGTTCGAGAACCTGCTGGGCGTGGAGATGGTGGTGTCGCCGTACGCGCACGTGATGGGGGCGTGGGGAGCGGCGCTGCTGGCTCGGGAGAGGATGGAGGAGAGGCAAGGGGAGCGGGATCATTCCGGGACGAAGTTCCGGGGCCTGGACCTGTCGAAGAGGAAGATCACGCTCCGGGCCGAGCGGTGCGAGCAGTGCGCGAACGACTGCGAGCTGACGTTTGCTGAGATCGAGGGGGTGGAGGAGGAGCCGTCGTGGGGCTACATGTGCGGCCGGGAGCCGGGCGAGAAGAAGAAGCGGACCGTGGGCGAGTACCGCCTGTTCGAGGCGCGGGAGAAGCTGCTCCGGGACACCGGACAGGTGGAGCTTCCCCCGGACGCGCCCACGGTCGCGGCGCCGCGCGCTCTGTCCATGTACACCTATCTGCCGCTGTGGCGGCGCTTCTTCGGGGAGCTGGGCTACCGGCTCAAGGTGTCGCCCACGACCAACCCCGAGATCAAGAAGCTGGGCACCGAGGTCGCGGCGGGCGATTTCTGCTTCCCGGTCAAGGCGGCGCTGGGTCACGGCCGCTGGGCCCTGGAGAAGTCCGGCGCCGACTGGGTGTTCATCCCCCACACCATCTCCAATAAGCCGAATGAGTATACCACCAATTCCTATTTCTGCCCCTACGTGCAGTCGTACCCGTCGCTGGTCAAGACCGCGGCCGGGCTGCACGGGGTGGCGACCCAGAGGCTGCTGGCGCCGGTGCTCGATCTGCGCTGGCCCGAGAAGAAGCAGGTGATGGAGCTTACCGAGAAGCTGGGGCCATCGCTCGGCGTGAGCCAGAAGCAGGTGAAGCTTGCCTGGTCCGCGGCGCTCGCCTCGCAGCAGGAGTTCGAGGACGCCTGCGTGGCGGAGGGCAAGCGCGCGCTTGACGAGATCGCGGCGGCCGGCAAGCCCGCGGTGCTGATCCTGGGCCGGCCGTACAACACCTGTGATCCCGGCATCAACCTGGAGCTGGTCCGCAAGATCGCCGAGCGCGGGCACACCGTGATCCCGCTCGACTTCATGCCGTTCGACCCGGCGGAGCTGGGGCCGGAGTTCTCGAACCTGTTCTGGAACTATCCGCAGCGGATCATCCACGCCATGAAGAAGTTCCGCGAAAACCCGCTGATCTACCCGGTGTACTTCACCAACTTCAACTGCGGTCCGGACAGCTTCGTCGAGACCTACGCCGAGCACCTGTCCGGCGAGAAGCCCATGCTGATCCTGGGCCTGGACGAGCACGACGCGGACGCCGGCTACATCACCCGGATCGAGGCGTTCCTCGACGTGCTCCGGAACGCGGAGCCGGTGACGAAGTTTCCGGACATCCACGTGCCCGTGACCAGTGACGACGAGTTCAAGCGGCGGACCATCTGGATCCCCAACATGCACTCGGTCGGCGCGGAGCTGGGCGCCGCGGCCTTCCGGGGCGCCGGCTACGACGCGCAGATGCTGCCGCTGGAGACCGACGAGTCGTTCGAGATCGGACGCCGGCTCACCTCCGGCAACGAGTGCCTGCCCACGGTCGTCACCATCGGCGCGTTCGTGGGCAAGCTCCGCGAGATCGGCTACCAGCCCGGCAAGCACGCCTTCTTCATGGCCACCGCCGGCGGTCCCTGCCGCTTCGGCCAGTACGCGCTCAAGCACCGCATCATCCTGAACGAGCTTGGCTACTCCGACGTCCCCATCCTCTCGCCCTCGGCCCTGAACTCGTACCAGGGCCTGCCCGAGGCGCTGCGCCGGCAAATCTGGACTCTGTTCGTGGCCTCTGATATATTGATGAAGCTCCGCTGCCGGGTGGCGCCCTACGAGCTGGAGCCGGGCGAAACCCAGCGTACGCTGGACCGGGAGCTTACGCGGCTGGCAAGGGTCGTCGAGAACAACGGAAACTTCGAGCGCGAGTGGCTCTCCGCGTTGGACCGCCTCTCCCGCGTGCCCCGAAATGAAGGGCCGGACAAGCCGCTGGTCGGGATCGTGGGCGAGATTTACGTGCGCTGCAACGCCTTCACCAATGACCGCGTGATCGAGTCGGTGGAGCGCTTCGGCGGGGAGGCCTGGCTCGCGCCCTTGTCGGAATGGTTTTTATACACTACCTTCCTCCAGAAGTGGCGGGCCAAAGAGGACCTGCGGGGCATCGTGTACCGCGGGCAGAGCCTGGTCAAGAACAAGTACATCCAGTCCGTGGAGCACGACCTTTATAAGAAGGCGGCGAAATACATGCGGGGCCGGATGGAGCCGGACATCGAGTCCGTGGTGGAGGCCGGCGCGAAATATCTGCCGCTCAACTTCGAGGGCGAGGCCATCCTGACGGCGGGCCGGGCCGTGAAGTTCATCGAGGACGGGGCGGGCCTGGTGGTGAATTGCGCGCCGTTCGGCTGCATGCCGGGCACGATCACCAGCGCGCTGTTCCAGGAAGTGCAGAACCGGACCGGGGTCCCGGTTGTCAGTATGTTCTATGACGGGGAAGGGGACTTGAACAGTCTGCTCGGCGTTTACCTCGCCCAGGTGCGCGGGCCGGGCGGCGGTAGCGACGGCGTAAGGGAATCTCAGCATGGCCGGGAAAGGGCAGGACAAGGACAAGCCGAAAAAGCTCGCGTTTAGTTTCCTGGTCCGGAAACTATTGGGCGGGACGCTCGACCATTACGCCAATGAGCTGACCCAGAGCCGGGGCCTGGTCTCGGGCTGGCTGTTCGACCGCTTTTTCCGGCAGCTCCGGCTCGATCCGGAGAAGGTCGAGAAGCTCCGCTACTTCGCTAAAAAGGGCCGGCTGATCTACGCGCTGCCCTACCGCAGCCCGCTCGACTTCCTGTTCTTCAACCTCCGGCTGCGCTACGAGGGCCTGCCGGTCCCCTCCATCGCCTATAACATGAACGTGTACCGGTTCCAGCCGGTGGGCCGCATCCTCAAGATCGGGCTCGCGCGGCTCATCCACGTCATCAACTTCGGCGTCTGGCCCAACCCCTTTCGCAACAAGTATTACCTCAAGCGCTACCGGGAGGGCGCCGGCTTCGTGCTCTCGCTCGAAGACCCGGCGACCTTCGCCCAGCGCCTGATCTACCCGATCCACGACCCGCTCTATCACCTGATCAAGCTCCACCGCAAGCACGACGAAACGGTGGTGATCATCCCCATCTTCACCGTGTTCGAGAAGGGCCCGCTCCGGGAGGAGAAGAACATCTGGGACATCTTCATCGGGCCCAAGGACCGGCCGGGCCGGCTCCGCAAGATCGTCCACTACGTGCGCTACTTCGGGCAGGCCTTCGTGGAGGTCGGCGATCCCATTACCATTGACATGTTCCTGGCGCGGGCGGACCAGCAGGGGCTGACCGACGAGGAGGTCGCATTCAATTTACGCAAGGAGCTGTGGGAGCACGCCACCCGGGAGCAGAAGGTGATCCGCGGGCCCAAGCTCAAGCCCCGGACCCAGATCATGGAGTCGGTGTTGCGCGACCCCGAGATCGTCAAGATCATGCGCCAGGAGTCCAAGCGCCGGCAAAAGCCCTTCCACTCCGTGCGGAAAGAGGCCGCCAAGTACGTGGACGAGATCGCGGCCAACTATTCCCAGTCCACCATCGAGTTCCTCGACCGCGTGCTCGGCTGGGCCTGGCACAACCTCTACGACGGCATGCTGGTGGACGAGGAGGGCCTGGCCCGCGTCAAGGAAGCGTCCAAGCGATACCCGGTCGTCTACGTGCCCAGCCACAAGAGCCATATTGATTACCTCGTCCTCTCCTGGGTCTTCTATAACCACAACATCGTGCCGCCCCACATCGCCGCCGGCGTCAACCTCAACACCTGGCCCATCGGCGGCATCTTCCGCAAAGCCGGGGCCTTCTTCATGCGCCGCACCTTCCGCGGCAACGACCTTTACGCCGCCGCCTTCGTCAAGTACCTCGAGGTCCTGGTCCGGGAAGGGCACAACATCGAGTTCTTCATCGAGGGCGGAAGGTCGCGCACCGGACGCCTGCTCGCGCCCAAGCTCGGCATGGTCAAGTACGTGCTCGAGGCCTTCGAGCACGGCGCGGCCAAGGACATCATGTTCGTGCCCGTGTACATCGGCTACGACCAGATCCTGGAGGAAGGCGAGTATTTGGAGGAGATGAGCGGGGTCAAGAACCCCAAAGGCAACTTCATCGAGATGCTCCGGAACCGGAACCTCATCAAGAAGCGCTACGGCCGCATCTACGTCAACTTCGCCCCGCCGGTGTCGCTGCGCGAGCACCTGGAGAGCATGAGCGACCGGGTCAAGGACAAGGAGCCGGGCGAGGCCCGCGAGCTCGTGGTCGAGGAGATGGCCGGACGCATCATTCAGGGAATCAACCGCCAGCAGGTGGTCACGCCCTTTGCCCTCATGGCCGCCGCCCTCCTCACCTCGCCCGCCAAGGCCATCAACAGGGACGACCTCTTAAACGCGCTCGCCCTGTACTACCAGTACCTCGAATTCGTCAAGGCCCGCTTCGCCGGGACCCTGGACAACTTCCCCAAGGCCATGGAGGACGTGATCTCCTATTACGAGAACCGCGGGCTGATCGAGGTCGAGGCCGGGGGAGAGGACGCGATGGACGAGCTGGCCGAGCCCATGTACACCCTGCCCGAGGACCACCGCCTCTCCCTCGAAATGTACAAGAACATGATCCTCCACCACTTCACCCCCATCAGCTTCGTCACCCTCTCGCTCCTATCCGCCGACTACGGCGAGTGCCTCGAACGCAAGATCCTCGAAGACTACCGCTTCTTGAAGGACCTCTTCGCATTCGATTTCATCTACGACGAGCGCCAGACCGACAACGAAAAGATCGAGCGCTGCCTGACTTTCCTCCAGAACGGGCGCCACCTCGAGCTTAACGCCGTCAACGGTCAGCGCATGGCCAAGGTCACGCCCAAGGGACGAGAGGAGATGGTCTACTTCGCCGCGCTCCTCACCAACTTCCTCGAAGCCTACGGCATCGTCCTCAACTCCATGCCCGCCCTCCACAAAAAGCCCCAGACCCGGAAGGAATTCCTCCAGAAGCTCCGCGGCATCGGTCAAAGGCTCTACAAGCAGGGACAAGTCCTCAGGCCCGAGGCCCTGTCCATGCTGCTGTTCGAAAACGCCCTCAAAATGGCCAAGGGCAACGGAATGATCAACACCGAGCCAACCGAAGGAAAATACCCCATCCTCACCTTCAACCCCTCCGCCGACGACCTCAGAAACCAGATGCTAACCCACGTCTCCAAGTTCATCCGCGTCGAAAAATACCACTACCTCGAAAAATAATGGGCGAGCGGCCTAAGCCGCGACCCGTTCTCTCTGCGGGAGCGACTTTACTCGCGACCAACCTTTCCATGGGAGCGACTTCAGTCGCGATGCTTTGCCGCGATCCCCGGCTCGCTGGGTTTTGACCGCCGGGCGCGATGATGCTATTTTCCCTTGAATCGGCGCTCGAAGACCAGGCCGATGAAAGGAAACGGACGGATATGGCGGTACCGGCGGCCGGCGAGGATCTGAAACAACAGGTCAAGGAATTCTGGAACCGGCGCAGTTGCGGAGAGGTCTACGCGGATGGCGACTCCGAGATGGATTATTACGAGTCGCACCGCCGCGCCCGCTTCGAGCTCGAGCCTTACATCGCCGGCTTCGCCAGATTCGAGGAGGCCAGGGGCAAGGACGTGCTGGAGATCGGGGTCGGCATGGGGGCGGACCACGTCGAATGGGCCAGGTACGGGCCGAAATCTCTCTCCGGCATTGACATGACGCCCCGTGCGGTCGAGCATACCGCGAGACGACTCCGCCTATACGGCCTGCACTCCGACGTCCGCGTCGCCGACGCCGAAGCCCTCCCCTTCCCCGACCGGTCATTTGATCTGGTCTATTCCTTCGGCGTGCTCCACCACTCTCCCCATACCGCGCAGGCGGTCAACGAGGTCCATCGCGTGCTCCGGCCGGGCGGAACCGCCCGCATCATGATCTATCACAAGTATTCCTTGACCGGCTATATGCTCTGGGCGCGTTATGCCCTGCTGGCCGGAAAACCCTTCCGCTCCCTGGATGAAATCTATTGGAACCACCTCGAAAGCGTGGGAACCAAGGCCTACACCGTGGCCGCGGCCCGCGAGATGTTCTCCGCCTTTTCCCGGGTCGGGATCCGCATCCAGTTGGCCCTGGGCGACTTGCTGCAAGGAGCCGCCGGACAGCGCCATCAGGGACCGGCGCTCAGCCTGGCCCGAAAAATCTGGCCCCGCCGCTTGCTCAAGGCCCTGTTCAAAAACCACGGGCTCGACATGATGATCGAAGCGATAAAATAAAGGTTCTTCACATTTCTCTGTGGGTCCATAACCAGGCGCGGGGTGACCAGCGGGGACGGCGGGGACGGGGGTCGGGACGGGGGACGGGCGGGGATGGGGGTCAGACCCTGACTTGCTGACTTGTTAGTTTAACCTGCCTCCCGCTTTCAATAAAAGCTGTTCCCTGCCTCCTCGCCTCGAAGGCGCGCCGTCGCTTTGGAGTGCGGCGGCATGACGCCGCTTTCATTGGCGTGGATTGACCAACCGCCGTTGATGAAACCGCGGAGGCGCATAGAACGCAGAGAAGGTTTTCTATTATCCTCTGTCCTTTGCGTCTCCGCGGTTAAATAAAACGCTTCCCCTTTCCCTGCACTAATGAAAGCGGCGTCGTGCCGCCGCACTCCAAAACGGAGCAGCGCTTCTGTCCAGGCGGCGGGATGCCGGCGTTACGGAGGCGATTGTTACTTGGCCGGGGGCGCGAGCTTTTGTGCGTACTTCAGGTTGTTCCGGGCGTCCTTGTAGTCGGGTTTGATGGCCAGCGCCTTTGAGAAGGCTTGTTCGGCCTCGGCGTAGCGGGACGACATCATCATGAGGTTGCCGAGGTCGTTGTAGGCCTCGGCGTAGTCGGGGCGGATGGCGATGGCCTTGTTGAGGGCTTGCTCGGCCAGATCGAAGCGGTCGCGCTCGGCGTGGATGAACCCGATGTTCTTGTAGGCCTCGGGCTCGCCGGGCGACAGTGCTACGATTTCGTTATAGGCGGCGAGGGCCTTGTCAAAGTCGCGCTGCATGGTGTACTGGTAGCCGAGCTGGTAGAGCGCGGCGACGTGAGTGGGGTTGGCTTCTCTGGCTTGCTCGAAGTTCTCGACGGCCTGTTTGGGTTTCCCGCCCTTGAGGGCCATCTTTCCGGCCTGGAATGGGGCTTCGGCGTCCTCGGGGTTCAATTCGGAGGCCTTGGAGAAACTCTGTTCGGCGCGTCCATAGTCGCCTTCCTTTTCCATGACCTTGCCCATGGAGAAGTGGTACTTTGATTCCTCCGGGTTCAGGGTGATGGCCTGGGAGAGCTTCTTCTCGGCCTGGAAGACCTGGCCCTGGCCCAGGAGTTGTTCGCTCTCAACGTACAGGTCCTCGGCCTGCCAGGCCTTTCTGGTGTCGGAGTTGAGGTAAATGAAAACGCCGGCGAACACCGCGAGCGAGGCGATGATGACGGCGGCGGTGGCCCACTTTCCGCGGATCATTTCTTGCCCTTGGGCTTGCTCTTCTTATCCTTGAGCATGTCCTTGAAGCCGGTCAGCACGTTGCTCATTCCCTTGATCTGCTGTTCCAGCATGGTGATCTTGTCTATGATCTCCTGGGAGCTCTCGGCGTCATCGGCGGCCTCCTCTTTCGCGGCTTCGGCCTCCGGCGGAGCGGAGGGCGCGGCCTCATCGGTGACTTCCTCGGTCACGGCCTCTTCAGGCGTCTCGATTTCCTCGGCTCCGCCCATCGTTCCCGCGCCCGCGCTTGTTGCCTGGTCCTCCCGGCCCGGCTCCTCGTAAAGGGAAGGCATTTCCAGGGGCGGCGCTTCCACTGAGTCCGTCGGCTCCGGCTCCATGGCGGAGGGCTCTTCGGAGAGGGGCCCGGCGTCTTGCCCGGTCACGCCGGAGAGAATGCTGTCCAGCGACGGGACATCCAGGGAGACGTCTCCGGCGGATGAGTCGGAGGCGGGAGTGGCATCGAGCTTGAGGTCGCCGAGGTCGGGAAGGGAAGGGGCCTCGATCGAGCCTTCCTGGTCCGGCGGAGCGCCGGCCTGTTCCGGTTCCGGCGCGAACAGCTCCTGCTCCTCGGCCGCGGCGGGCTCTTCGAGGGGAGGGGCTTCAAGCGCGCCGCTTTCCATTTCCGGCGGCGCCGCGAAAGCGTCCGGCTCCTCCTCCGCCGGCATTTCCACTGGCGGGGCTTCCACCGGCGCTTCCTCCGGCCCGGCGCCGGGCATTTCGGGGGGAGCGGCTTCCTCAAGCGGCGGGGCCTCGAAGGTCGGGGCGGGTTCGAGAAACGTTTCCATGAGCGATGGAGGCCCCTCATCGCCCAGAGCTGGCGGGAGCCCTTGTTCGGCCGCGGGCGCCGGCTGATCCGCCACCGGTGGCGGGAGCAGCTCGTCAAGGTCAATCATGTCCGTCGAGTCCTTGGTTTTCTCCACCGGGATATTCGCCGCTGACTCGTGGGCCGCTTCCAGCGGGATCTCGTCAAGTTCCGCCATGGACGCGGTGGGCTCGGACAGGTCCGGCTCGCGCTCGTGCTCGATCTCCATGAGCTCATCGGGAGGCAGCTCCACGGCCGCGCTCTCGGGCGTGGGCTCCGGGGCCGGCTCGGATGGGATTGCCGGCGCGGGGGCCTGGTCCATGAAGGAGGTGTCCAGTTGCGGCTCGGCCGGCGGACTGATTATTTCCTCCGGGGCCGGCGAGGCCGGGACCGCCGCGGCGGGAGGGGGGCCGCTTTTCTCCTCGGGCAGGGAAGGCGCGTATTCCGTGAGCGGGATCTCGATATTATCGGAGCCGCCCTTTGCCTCGACCGCTCCTTCCAGGAACAGGTCATCGTCGGATTGCGGCTTGGCGGCGGCGGGCGCTGGTTTTCCGAGCGGAGTGAAGAGCCCGTTCTCGTCCCTGACAAATGCCCTCTTGACCGGCTGCACCGTGGCCACCGGGATCTTGTCGGGAATCTTGCGGGCCAGGCTCTCGATGGCCAGGGTGGTGGCGAGCACGAGCTTGACCGGCCCCTTCACGCACAGGGCCAGCTTGTCCATGAGTCCGGGCTTCTGGGGATCGGAGGTGGCCACGGTCCAGGTCTGGCCGTCGAACCCCACCGGCACTGACATCCAGTCGCGGGCCAACTCCTTGCTGGCGCACTTCATGGCCTCCGCCGAGACCTTGATCTTGCGCGGATCAATGAACTCCATGCCGAGCTGCTCGGCCAGGACTTCGTAAAGCTGGTTCTCCTCGAGGTAGCCAAGCTCGATCAGGCTCTGGCCGAGCTTGCTCTTCCACTTGCGCTGATGGCTGAGCGCGGCCACGAGCTGGAACTCCGTGATATGTCCCTTCTCCGTGAGCAACGCGCCTATTTTCTTTCGTGCCATTACCACTGCTCCTTGTGCCCGACAAGACCCTCCGCCAACCATCCGGGGCTTTAGTCCGGCCGTGGCCCGATCATGATGGCCGATGGCCGGAACGAGGGCCTCTGTTACCAATCTATAAATATACCACCACTGAATTCAAATCTCAAAAAACTTCCATCATTCGCGATCAAGAGTGGATCGTTCTCCATGGTCCATGGCCGGCGCCCGGCCATCAGGCCTGGGAGCCGGCGCCTTTGACCGGTACGTAAAACGTAAAAGAGCTGCCGCCGGCTGGGACGGGGGCCGAGTCGCCTCCAGGGCCAGGTTGTAGGCGAAGATGAAAGCGACGATGGCGTGGAGCGGGGCCTTGAGGCAGGTGACCGATGCGAGCCGGTCGGCCACCACCGTGGCCGGGATGCCGGCCCCCGCCAGCCACCTGAGCCGGACCATCCAGCGCGGCCGCTGGCGCAGGATCTGTTCGAAAGGTGCCGGTTCAGAAAACTTCTCGACGCCGGACAAACTGATATGCCCCCCAATTGATCTTACCGGTGCGCGCGTTCCATGATGGCATGAATGCGGCGGGGCGTCAATCGCCGCCGCCCCTCGGCCGCCCCTCGGCCGCGCGTTGCAAAGGGAGTGGTTCATGGTATCATGAGATTCATGGAACCCGAGCCGGCTCCATGCTATCGTAAGTAAAAGTGATCGGCGCGTTGGCCGCGGCCATCAGTCCCCGCGGCCCGTGCTTTTGGATCGAGGCGTGATGAACGATCCGGCGCCGCGGCCGGTCCGCGGGCCCGGGGGAGGGAATAAATGAGTCAGCCGAGGAAGAATCCCGTGCGCCGGACCGCGGCCGCGCTGACGGCGGTGGTGATGCTGGCGTTCGTCTCCGTGTTGGGCGTGGCCTGGTTCCAGAAGGCGCGCGCGGTCCAGGACGAGACTTACCAATACCTGGAGCTTTTCAACCAGGTGCTGACCATCGTGCAGCGGGACTACGTGAAGGAGGTCAACGTCAAGGACCTGATCTACGGGGCCATCCGGGGAATGCTTGAGACCCTTGACCCGCACACGGTGTTCCTCTCAAAAGAGGACTTCGAGGAGATGAAGGGCGACATCTCCGGCGAGTTCGGCGGCCTCGGAATCGAGATCAGCGTGAGGAACGGATGGATCGTGATCATCGCCCCCATCGAGGACACGCCCGCCTGGAAAGCCGGGCTCAAGGCCGACGACCTGATCGTCGAGATCGAGGGCGAGTCCACCCGCAACATGAACATCAACGACGCCGTGCACCGGATGCGCGGAGAAATCGGCACGCCCGTCACCATCAAGGTCATGCGGGAGGGCTTTGACGAGCCCAGGCCCTTCACCATCGTCCGCGACCGCATCCAGATCAAGAGCGTCAAGGAAGCCGAGCTGATGAGCGGCGACATTGCATATCTCAAGTGCGTGACCTTCACCGGGAACACGGAGACCGAGGCGCGGGCCGGAATCAACCAGCTCGCGGCCCAGGCCAAGAACGGGCTCAAGGGCATTGTCCTCGACCTGCGCGGCAACCCCGGCGGACCCTTGGACCAGGCCATCAAGCTCTCCGACATGTTCATCTCGGAAGGCGTGATCGTGAGCGTGGCCGGCCGCGTGGAAAAGCAGCCCCCGGCCTTCGCCCACAAGGCCGGGACCATTGACAACGTGCCCATGGTGGTGCTGGTCAACCAGCACTCGGCCAGCGCCTCCGAGATCGTGGCCGGCGCCCTGCAGGACCACGGCCGCGCCGTGATCATGGGAAAGACAACCTTCGGCAAGGGATCGGTGCAGCAGCTCCGCCAGCTCAAGGACAACGCCGGCCTCAAGCTCACCACCGCCTATTACTATACCCCCAGCGGGCGCTCCATCCAGGAGCAGGGCATCACCCCCGACATCGCGGTGGACGCGCTCAGTCCCCAGCAGAAAATCAAGCTCGAGGAGGCGGAAAAAGCGGACAAGCACTACTTGCGGGAAAAGGACCTGCAAGGGCATTTCAGCCACGAGGACGTGGTCGGCCCGGAGTCCGGCGATTCCGCCGCGCCCCCGGAAAACCCGGATGCAAAGGTTGAAAAAGAGGACGAGAAGCTGCTCCCGGACAAGGTCGGAGAGGACACGGACGATTATCAGCTCCAGCGCGCGCTCGATCTGTTGCGCAGCTTCGAGATCTTCCATTCCGTGCTCTCGCGCAAGGCGGGCTGATCCGTCTCCGGCATGAAATGAATTAATCATGGCCAAGCCACGGCCGCCAAAAAAGAAGCGGGTCAAGACCCGGACGATCCTGCTCGGGTTCGCCCTTGCCGCCATTTTCATCGCCGCCATGGCCGTTGTTGCCTGGCGGCTGTTCCCGCCTCCTGAGCCTTTGCCATCGCACCCGCCGTCTCCCGAGCCCTCGCTTGACCTGGACCAGATCGGCAAGCGCCTGGCCCGGGAGGCCGAGGCCGCGCTGGTGCGGGCGCCGCTCACCGGCCAGGGCCGGCTGGTCAGCTCCGGGTCGTCCCGCGGGGCCACCGGCAAGATCTATCACGTCACCTGGTCCGGCTATTCCGACACCGCCCTGGTCCTCGCCGAAAAGGCCGTGGAAGACGCCTGGCGCGGCGTGGACGACAAGGTCCGCGTCGGCGCGTCGTATCCGGAGAGCTCGCCTTCCGGCGAGCGCATCCGCATGGTCGCGGGCATGACCGAGAACCCGCTCATCGAGCTTACGCTGAAACTGGAGGAGCAGGCCGCGCCGGCGCCGCCTCCGAAGCGGCCGGAAAAACCCATGGTCCGGGGCCGCCACCACGGACGCATCGCCCTCATTATTGACGACATCGGCAACGACCTGGCCGCCCTCGACGCGCTGCTCAGCCTGCCCGTGACCGTCACCTTCTCCGTGCTCCCGGATTCGCTCCACCGCGAGGAGGCGCTGGAAAGGCTCACGGCCGCGCACGCGCCGGTCATGCTCCACCTGCCCATGCAGCCGCTCGCTTACCCGGAGGAAGACCCCGGCCCGGACGCCTTGCTCGTGGGCATGGATCGGGCCGAGATCGAAAAAAGGGTGGCGGCCGCGCTCGACGCCGTGCCCACCGCCGAGGGCGTCAACAACCACATGGGCTCGGCCTTTACCACGGACAGGGAAGGCATGGCCGCGGCGCTCGAGGTCATCAAGTCGCGCGGCCTCTTCTTCATTGACAGCCGGACCACGCCGCAGACCATCGGCTTTGCGCTCGCGCGCGAGCTGGGAATGCCTGCCGCGGAGCGCAAGGTCTTCCTCGACCATGAGGAAAACATCGCCTCGATCCTGGCCCAACTGCGGGCCCTGGCCGAGGCCGCGGACAAGGAGGGCACGGCCGTGGGCATCGGCCACCCGTACCCGGAGACCATCGCGGCCCTGCAAAAGGCCGTGCCCGAGTTGGTCAAGGCGGGCTACGTGTTCGTGCCGGCGCGGGAGGCGGTCAAATGAGGGCGCCGCCCGGACGCGAGGTCATGTCGGTGTCGCAGTTGACCGCGAAGATCATCGCGAGCCTGGAGAAGAGTTTCCCGGCGGTGTGGGTGCAGGGCGAGGTGGGCGATTTCGTGGGCCACTCCTCCGGCCACTGGTATTTCAATCTCAAGGACGACAAGGCCCAGCTCCGAGCGGTGATGTTCAAGTTCGTAAACCGCCTGCTGCGCTTTAAGCCGGAAGAGGGCATGGAGGTCCTCTGCCGCGGCCGCGTCAGCGGATACGCGCCGCGAGGAGTGTACCAGTTAAACGTCGAGTGGATGGAGCCGCGCGGACTGGGCGCGCTCTACCTTGAGTTCGAGCAGCTCAAGGAAAAGCTCGGCAAGGAGGGACTGTTCGACCCGGCCCGGAAGCGGCCGATCCCGAGCCCGCTCAAACGGATCGCCATCATCACCTCTGGGGACGGCGCGGCGCTCCAGGATATGCTGCGCATTCTGCGCGAGCGCGACCCGGGGATCGAGGTATTGATCGTGCCGTCCGCGGTGCAGGGCCCGGGCGCGGCCCAGGAGCTGGCCCGCGCGGTCGAGCTTGCCAACCGGCCCGGGATCGCCGCTCCGCCGGACCGCCGGCCGCTCGAAGCCATCGTGATCGGCCGGGGCGGAGGGTCGCTCGAGGACCTGTGGGCGTTCAACGATGAGGTCCTGGCCCGCGCCATTGCCGCGTCGCGGATCCCGGTCATCTCGGCCGTCGGGCACGAGGTGGACTTTACCATCGCGGATTTCGTGGCCGACCTGCGCGCGCCGACCCCCACCGCCGCCGCCGAGATCGTGGCCGCGGGACGGGAGCAGCGCGGGCAACTGCTCGGCCACCAATTGCACCGGATGCGGTCGGCCGTGGCGCGGCGCTACGAGGACGCGGCATTTGCGCTCGACTCGCTGGGCTCGCGCCTCCGCGACCCCGGCCGCGCCGTGCTCGACCTGATGATGCGCGCGGACGAGCTTCATGAGAGGACGCGGAGGGCGATGCTCGCGGCGGCGCGGATAGGGGCGCGGGCGGTCGAGGCCCAGGGCCGGGCGCTCAAGGCCCATGACCCGAGGACGAGGCATCTCCTCATGGCCGCGCGCCTCGACGGCCTCGGCTCACGCATCACTTCAGCCGGCATGGCCCGCGCCCAGCGCGGATACCACCGCCTCGAAACCTCCGGCGCCAGGCTCAGCGCCCTCTCCCCCGAGTCCACCCTGGCCCGAGGATTCTCCATCACCCGCGACGCCGCCGGCCGAGTGGTCCGCGACGCCTCCGCCGTGGCCGTGGGCGACGACCTGGAATTAGTCCTCTGGCGCGGAGGCCTCGATACCACGGTGAAGAAAATCCGGGAGGGCGGCAAGGGAAACGGGTAAGCAACCTTGCTCAGAGATTTTGACAGGATTAACAGGATTTACAGGATGGCCGGAATGCCCCTCTTGTTTTTTCTCATCCTGTAAATCCTGTTAATCCTGTCTTTTAAATTCTCATGATTTTCGGGCGTTGCCATGCGGCATGAAGAACCATGTGGAAATAACGCTCACAATATGGAGGATGGATGATGGCGCGAGTCAGGCTCCCGCGTTTTCTGTGGATAATTAATTTATTGATAATGCTCATCGCGGCCGGCACCGCGCGGGCGGTAACGGCCGGCGACGGCGATACTGCCTCGCCCGCTCCAGCCGCCCCCGCCGCCCCGGAAACAGCCCCGGCAAAACCGGAGCCAGCCCCGCAAACGGCCTTCCCGCCCGGCTTCGAGTTCAAGATCTTGCCCACGGACCAGGAAGGCGCGGTGAACATCGCCCAGGGCCAGGCCTTCCTGGTGCGCATTGACGACCCCGGCCGCGTGCTCGCCTCCGCCCGCGCCCGGTGGGACGAGCAGGTTATCCCCTGCCTGCCCGGCACCGAGCGCCAAAAGTGGATCGGGATCGGAGGCGTGGGCAAGGACCAGAAGCCGGGAAGCTACACGCTCAGTCTGACGGTTGAGACCACCGCCGGCAAGCGCATCAAGTCGCAAAAAAGTTTCACGGTCGTCAAGACCGAGTTCCCGGCCACCCAGCTCAGCGTTGATCCGCGCATGGTCAAGGTCCCGCCCGACCTGCAAAAAAAGGTGAAGGCGGACCACAAGGCCTTTGCCGCGGTCTGGGCGTCTCCCGCCTACGCCCGCCTCTGGGACGGCCCCTTCCTCCGGCCCGTAGCCGGCCGCATCACCGCGCCCTACGGCGAGCGCCGGGTCTATAACAACCAGCTCAACGGCCAGCACGGCGGCGTGGACCTGGCCGGACCCGTCGGGGAGCCGGTGCTCGCCTCCGCCTCCGGCAAGGTCGTCCTGGTCCACGAGTCGTACCTGGAGGGAAACACCATCGTCCTCGACCACGGCGGCGGGCTCTTCACCTATTACTGCCACCTTTCCGCGTTCAAGGTGGAGACGGGTCAAATGGTCAAGGCCGGCGACGTCATCGCCCTCGTCGGCCAGACCGGCCGCGTCACCGGTCCCCACCTCCACTTCGGAGTCCGCGTCCAGGGAGTAAAGGTGGACGGAATGTCGCTGCTCGACCTTTCCCAATGGCTCGGAGAAAATTAGGGACAGCCGCCTATTTCCGGAACATAAATATAGGCGGCTGTCCACTATTTCCCGATCCCCCTACTGTTCAATCGGAATAACCGAAAAAATAATATAATTGCTGCGTTATTAGCATGCTGATAACAGCAGATTTAGAAGAAAAATCAGACGGATCCGCCACGCCATGGGCAACGCTGTTCCTTGATATATCTATTGAGGAAGAATTCGGATCAAATGAGGCAAAATAAACTTTCATCAAATATTTCTCAAATTGACGAGGCAACAAAAGACTATAATAATTCCCTTGCATTTCTTGAACAACTGAGGTTGACAAATTCTTCTGAGAAGGTGGATTAGTACGTCCAGAAAGCTTATGATAAGACCTCATTATTCCTTCAATACGCGCATACAGAAGACCGTTGCAACTTATATATTCTCCCTTAATGAAATGCTCAGCCGCTATTTCAAATATGTGAATATGATCCGTAAAAGCTTTGCTTCTTCTCCATGACTCAATCAAAGCAGGCACCTTTCTGCGGACTTCTTCAACGATCCTATTGGTAAGTTCTTCAATACTCCACCCATTACGAATATGGGCCAATAAGGCTCTTATAGTTTCGTCATTCAATGAGGCGAAAGGGAACCATTTCTCTTTAAATAACAAGCGCCATTCATCATCCGTGATCTTGAATCTTTCTTGAAACATTACATATGAATAGATTTGGCCGAATATGAATCTCCAATCTGAATCCCGTCGAAAATTCTGTCCTGGCAGTATAGGACCCATGTCATAATAGAGCCCTTTCCGCCAACCAACCGAAAATAAAAATACCACCCCCGAGTCTTCGGGAATATCTATTCCCTCAAATTCAAGGCCCATTATGTCAACGATGTCTTTCTTGAAGACTGGCTCTCCCTTTGCTATCGGTCTTGAAGCTCGCGCGTTAAGTTTGGCTTGGAGTTCATTTATATAAACTGTTGCCGTTTTGTCTTTGCGGATGATCGCTAGCATGTGTTCAACCTGAGAAGGTATTATTCTGTTCTGGAGTTGGATTTTCTTTAGTATTGCATCTGGAAATCCCTCCAATCTCTTAATAAAATGTTGGCCATCCTCTGATGATGTAAATTCAAGATATTGGAGAGTTATATTATCGCCGCCTCTACCTGGTGATAATGAATACCCTGCTGGAAGTTCTTCAAAGGAAATCTCAAAAGACATTGACTTACTCCATAATTATAGCTGAATTCTCGAATTCCGGGGACACGATACGTAATTCCCTTCCTTGCCCTACTCCTTTCTCCAATCTTTTCCTCTTCCCGGGCTTCGGAGCCGAGGCCGGGGAAGACGCGAGGACGGGGCTAGATTTGTTGCGGCCTTTAAGGGCTGGAAGTGTATGCCCGATTAATCGGGCTTTGCTCCGGCGTATAGGCCCGCCATTGATGGCGGGAGTCAAGAGGCGGCGGGGATGGAGAAGGGCGTTTTAAGGTCCTTGCCTGGCGTTGGCTTCAGCCGCCGGATGAATCCTCTATTGAGAGCCTCGGCCGGCCGCGGGATATATGACCCTTTCAGGGTACCATGGCCGGGGCGGCGGTTTTCCCAGGGTAGCCCCGCCAGGGGCGGGTCAACCCTGGGCTATGTTAAAATTGCCCTTTCAGGGCGGACGATCACCTTACGGGGCCTATTATATAAAGGTTGATATTGTATTGTCAAGAGGAAAGATGGAAAAGTTTGGGGAGGGATTAAAAGAGTAGCCAGTAGCCAGCAGCCCGTAGCCAGGGAAAACAAGACTTGAGTTGGGCGGTTCTTGGATCAGAGGTTGCGGCGGCCGGGCCGGCAAGTGGTTTTGCGGCGCAATGGTTTTTACCTTGATGGTCAGCCCTGGATTGGGCCGCCCTTTCAGGGCTTAAGGGTCTGGGGAGCGGCTCTTTCCCAGGGCTTCCGCCCTGGGTTAACGAAGATCGCCCTTGCAGGGCTGAAAACGGGTAGCTCAATTTAGGACTCACTATTGACTCCCTTTGCCTGCTTTGATTATACTTGGGTAATGGCGCGGCCGGGAGTTGCTGATATAATATGGCTGATTCGGCGGCGGGCGGCCCGGAGCCTGGATTCGGCCCGGCAAGGAGGCGGAAATGGGCATAGAAGGACTCGAGGAACTTGAGGACATGGTGGGCACGGACCTGATCCAGGACACCTTTTTGTTTCAGGGCTTGAACTTTGACGAGACCCTGGCCTTGGCCGGCCTGTTCAAGAAGGAGAAACATAAAGAGGGCCAGGTCATCATCGAGGAGGGCGCGCTGGGCCAGGCCCTCTACATCATCGAGAGTGGCGAGGTCCGGGTGATCAAGACCGAGGACGGGAGGGACGAGGAGATCGCGCGGCTTACGCGCGGCGAGCTGTTCGGCGAGATGAGCCTGATCGAGAACGAGCTGACCTCGGCCTCGGTGGTCGCGGCCACGGACCTTGCCCTGCTCGTGATCAAGCGCCGTGACTTCGAGGCCCTGCTGGAAAAGGACAAGAACGTCGCGCTCAAGATTTACAAGACCTTTTGCCTGACGCTCAGCGACCGGCTGCGCCGCACCAGCGAGGAGCTGTCGCAGCTCAAGGCCCAGTGCGCGCAGGGCACAAAAGGGCCGCGGCCCGGGGCCGGGACCAAGAAACCGCCCGCGAAAAAATCCAGGAAGAAATGAGTTACATTGTGGTGCGGGCCTCTGGCCTGCATTTCCGGGTGGCCGCGGGCGAGACGCCTGCGCCACAATTTATGGGACACGAGAACAGGCCTGACGCTTGACCGGGGAGTCGGGAGGGGACATGGAAATCAAGGTATTTGATCAACTGCTGGCCGCGGGCATGAAGAACCATGCCTCGGACATTCACTTCAAGGCGGGGTCGCCGCCGATCTTCCGCATCAACGGCGAGATCCGGGAGGTGAAGGCGCCGCAGCTCCGGCCGGAGGATACGCGCGACATTGCCCTGCACCTGTTGCAGCGCAAGGACCTGCAGGCCAGGATTGAGGAGATCCAGGACTACGACACGTCGTATCTGTTGGAGGGCGTGGGCCGTTTCCGGGTCAACATCTTCCGCCAGAAGCTCTCGCTGGCCGTGGTCATGCGGCTGATCCCCCTCGAGGTGCCGACCTTCGAGGCCCTGGGCCTGCCCCCGATCCTGGAGCAGATCGCCATGCAGGAGCGCGGCATGATCCTGGTCACCGGCATCACCGGGTCCGGGAAATCTTCCACCCTGGCCGCCATGATCGGCTGCGTTAACAAGAACCGGCGCAAGCACATCCTCACCATCGAGGACCCGATCGAGTTCGTGCATTCCGACGACAAGTCATCGGTGAGCCAGCGCGAGATCGGGCTGGACACCAAGGACTTCGGCGAGGCCCTGCGCCGGGCCCTGCGCCAGGACCCGGACGTGATCCTGGTCGGCGAGATGCGCGACTACGAGACCGTGGACATCGCGCTCAAGGCCGCCGAGACCGGACACCTCGTCTTCTCCACCGTGCACACCACCGACGCGCCCCGCACCATCAACCGCCTGGTCGGCGTCTTCCCCGCCGACGAGCAGCCCCTGGTCCGGCTGCGCCTGGCCGAGAGCCTGCGCGCCGTGATCTCCCAGCGCCTGCTCCCGAAAAAGGACGGCAAGGGCCGGGCCCTGGCCGTCGAGGTCATGGTCAACACCATGTCCATCTCCGACTGCATCAAGGACCCGGAAAAGACCTACCAGATGAAAGAGTACATCGAGAAGGGACACGACCAGTATGGGATGCAGGGCTTTGACCAGAGCCTCACCCAGCTCTACAAGAGCGGCCAGGTCAGCCTCGAGGTCGCCAAGTCCGCGGCCTCCAACCCCGCCGACTTCGAGCGCGCTCTCTACGTGGAGTAGGACAAGAATGGTCATACGGCCCCTTCCCGCGGTTGCACGCCTTTTGAGCGGGTGGTATATTATTATGGCTCATCCGCGGGGCAAGGCGCGCGGTTTACGGAAGTCCCAGGGGGTGAAACTGCGTTTAGCGGTGCTCGAATGAATGATGAAGAACGCATAGGCCAGCTCCTGGTCCGGGAGGGGGTCATCACGGAGGAGGGCCTGCGCCAGGCTTTAGAGGCCCAGAAAGAGGCGTTCAACAAGCCGCTGGGCGAGGTCTTGATTAACCTGAAGCTCATAGACGAATCGGACTTTCTGCGCATCCTGGCCAAGAAGTTCCACACCCAGTATCTGACCACCAAAAAGCTCGCCGACATGAGCGTGTCCGACGCCATCCTCAAGCTGGTGCCGGTCAACACCGCCGAAAAATACAACCTCTTCCCCGTCCAGTTCAAAAAGGGAGACAAGGTCCTCACGGTGGTCATTACCAATCCCGACGACGTGGCCGCGATAGACGAGGTCAAGTTCGTCTCCGGCATCGCCAACATCAAGGCCCTGGTCGGCATCAAGGACTCGATCAAGGCCGCCATCAATAAGTGGTACAAGGACGACAAGAACGCCTTCGGCATGTTGATGGGCCTGGAGGCCGACCAGTCCGGCTACGAGCTGGGCGGGCAGGGCCAGCCCGCCGCCGTCCTGGAACAGGACGACGGGCCGCTCGACCTCTCCGCCCTGGTGGCCAAGTCCGAGGAGGCCACGGAAAAGCGCGCCTCGAGCGAGGCCGGGGAGGACGAGGTCATCCTCGGCAAGGCCGAGAAGGGACTCTTCCTCGGCGGGATGAACGATATGCCGGGCGACGATAACATGAACCGCGACGAAGGCATCGTGATCGAGGACCTGAGCGGGAGCGAGGGCGCCGAGGTCGAGGAGGTCACGGTTTCGCCCCTGGCCCGAGCTCCCGAGCCGGAGGCCGAGGCCCGAGTGGTGGAGGAGGTCGAGGCCAAGCCGTCCCGCCGCGCCGACGTCAAGAAATTCCGGCTGCGCATGCTGGTGGTGGAGCCGCACGACGCCGTGCGCCGCTTCATCGTCAAGCTCTTCAGCCACGAGGGCTTCAAGGTCAAGGGCCTGGAGACCAGGGAGGAGGCGCTTAGCGAGCTCAACCAGGGCGAGTACGACACCCTGGTCATCAAGGAGCGCGACCTGGGCGAGGGCGAGGAGTTCGCCACCCTGATGACCGAGCGCTTTCCCCAGGTCGAGCTCTGCTCCATCAAGGACTACGCCTCCGCGGTGATCGGCGAGACCAGGGCCCAGAAGCGGCTGATGGCCTCGTTCCTCGAGACCCTCGACATCGTGATCGGACTCCTCGAAATGGAGTCGGGAGGAATGCAGGGCCACGCCCACAACGTCTCCAAGTACGCCCGCCTCATCGCCTCCAAGCTCGACCTGCCCCAGAAGGAAGTGGACACCATCGCCCTGGCCGCCTACGTCCACGACGTGGGCAAGAAGGGAATGCGCCACCGCAGCATCCTCGAAGTCGGACCCGACACCGATGCCGCCGAGCTGATGGAGCAGGCCGAGATCCCGCTTCGGCTGCTGAGCGCGGCCAAGTTCCCCATGGAGCTGCCGTCCCTGATCCGGCACCAGTATGAAAAATGGGACGGCGCCGGCCTGCCCGACGGACTCGACGGCGAGGCCATCCCCATAGGCTCCCGCGTCCTCGCCCTGGTCGAGGCCTTCGAGCACCTCACCAACAAGTGCGCCGGAAACGACGTCCTCGAGCCCACCGCCGCCGTCGAGCTCTTGAAGAAGTCCGCCGGCAAGCTCTTCGACCCCGCCCTCGTTGACCTGCTCATCTCCGTGGTCCGCGACGACATCTACCTGCAGCAGATGGCCGGGGTCCAGGACCGCATCCTGATCGTGGACACCGAGGTGGACTTCGTGACCCTGCTCGAGCTCCGCCTCATCAACATGCGACTCGCCGTTTCCGTGGCCCGCAATCCCGAGGAGGCCCTGGAAAAGGCCGTGGCCGACAAGCCATCCCTCATCATCACCGAGGTGGACCTGCCCGGAATGAACGGCTTCCAGATGATGGAGAAGATGAAGGCCCAATCCGAGACCCGCGAGATCCCGTTCATCTTCATCTCCAGGAAGGACGACTCCGGCTCCGTCAACAAGGGCTTCGAGCTCGGCGCCGAGGACTACATGATCAAGCCGGTCAAGGTCGAGGTCATGGGCGCCAAGATCAACACCATGATCAACCGCCTGCGCGCCGAGAAAAAGGCCGCGCCCGCCGCCGGGGTCTCCGGGTCCCTCTCCGAGATGGGCATTCCCGACATCGTGCAAATCCTGGGGGCCGGACGCAAGACCGGACGCATCACCCTCGATAACAACGGCGACACCGCCTCCATTGACATGGAGGAGGGA
>Ga0307379_10000237_pt1 | contig 97883 bp, 78 predicted proteins | sample UN2MG_FD_202237 | JGI IMG/M metagenome (GOLD analysis project Ga0307379, IMG submission 202237) | Soil microbial communities from Risofladan, Vaasa, Finland - UN-2 | ecosystem: Environmental > Terrestrial > Soil > Coastal area > Acid sulfate soil | place: Finland: Risofladan, Vaasa | collected... | reverse complement strand
TGATCGTTCGCCGGCGGGCGAACACCCAGCCCGTCACAATCGTCACGAAGCTGACGAAGGTCGGGGCGGTCATCACGCACGAAACCTGTTGCAGAAGTTCCTGGAAAGACGATACAAGAGTCACGGCGAGCCTCCTTGCTCCATGCGTTGTCCCTACAACCAACGCATCGGCCAGGAGGCTTGTTTTTGCTTAAACCACGATCATTCATCACCTTCCGAAAGTGCGAAAGTCGAACTCAGAACTCATCCAAGAACGCCCCCCGCAAACAGAACACCGAGGTTCGACTCCCCCCGCCAGTCGCGCAGGGCAGGGTGTTCTGTCCCGCGGATGATGTCGGCCGCACCACTCTCGACTTTCGAAAAACACAGGATTTGAGAGGGTTCGGCAATGCTCAGGATAACGGGCGAGTGGGTCGCCAGAAGGATCTGTGCGTCGTATACGGATGACAAGGACTGGAAAACGGTCTCAACTGCCCGCGGGTGGACACCGTTCTCCGGTTCCTCAATCAGATAGACCCCCGTTAACTTGCTCAGATAGGCGATGAGCGTCAGGGCCAGCAGACGCAGAGTTCCGTCCGATGCGGTCCAGGAAGGCACCTCCAGCTTGTCGCGGTAACAGATTACCAGATATCGGCTTCGATCTTCCGGACGCTCAATGGTCTTTACGTCTTCAATGTCGGGCAAAGCTGTTCGGACGTGCGAGACCCACTCGGCATGTTTGGCGGGATCATCTGTCTTCAGCCGTTCTATCACCCAAGGCAAGTTCGCTCCGTCCGGGCGGAATTTTCTTGGCTGACCGGGGGGGCTCGGGTTGCGCATGAGGGTGCTGTTGAGGATCAGCCTTTGTACGCCCTCCATCAACACGCCCTTCAGCCATGTCGCTACCGGGAACTTGGACTCATCTTCAGGCAGGTTCGCCAACGCAGAACGCCGAGGACCGAGCTTGAACGCATGATCCCAGCCGCGGCCGGTCTCATCATAGAAATTGTCATTGCCACCAGCGACCTTATTCACGATGGTCTTCGTGCCGCGCGTAGTCTTGGGGCTTATGAGCGTTTCCGGAGCAGTGGGCTCAGCGGGGAAGAGCGTCCTCTGCATAGGAGATCTTCCTTCCGGCGGCTTCAGCAGTACCTTTTCCTCGAGAATGCCCACCTCGCCAGACTGCGGGTCGGTTCCCACTGCCACTTCGTAGCGGACGAGCGACCATGTTTGGCGCTCCAGCAACTTGCGGCGCTCGTTTGGAATCTCCAGTTCGACGGCCAGCTCTATCCGGCCATCAGTGCGCCGCCACACCATGTCACGAAAATCCTGCGTTCGCTCGCTGATCGCCTTTTCCAAACCTTCGGATACCAGATCGCCCAGGAATGCCAACGCGTCCAGGAAAGTAGTCTTGCCGCTGGCATTGGGTCCGACCAGGACGTGGAAGTCGTCGAGACGCTGGCTGACATACCGCAGGCAGCGGTAGTTGAGTGCCTCAACCAAACGGATCATCTGATAACCTCCGCGTGCTCCGGACCGGTGCGACCCGCGCGTTTCGCGATTGGATCGTCAATGACCAAGGCTGCACCCATGATACTTGAGGAGAGTGTACAGATCGAGCAGGCGGAAGTTGCTCCTCCATACCGCCTTCCCGGGTGTGTACCATACAATGGTGCTCTTCCGCACGGCCACTTTAAGCGGGCTTTTCGATCTGATACTTCTTGATCCGATACCGCAGATTATCGCGGCTGATGCCCAGGGCGCGGGCGGCTTTGGATTGGTTCCACTTCGCGTCGGTCAGGGCCTTGACGATCAGGGCCTTTTCGTAGTCCCACAGGCTGGCGGGGTCGCCCGTGGCCGAGGCGGGCGGCTGCGTGGCGGCCAGCTCGCGCGGCAGGTGCTCGGGCTCGATAACCTGCCCGTCGGCCAGCAGGACGGCCCGTTCCACGATGTTCTGAAGCTCGCGGATGTTGCCCGGCCACTGGTGCGCGGTCAGGGCGGCCATCGCATCGTCGCTTACCTTAGGCACGGGCACGGCCAACTGCCCGGCCGCGTGGCCGATGAAGTGCTCGATCAGCGGCGGCACGTCTTCCAGTCGATGTCGCAGCGGCGGCAGGTCGATCGGGAACACGTTCAGCCGATAGTACAGATCCTGGCGGAAGTCGCCGCCCTCGATGGCCTGCTGGAGGTTGCGGTTGGTGGCGGCGATCACGCGAACGTCGCTTACCACCGTCTGCGTGCCGCCTACGCGGACGAACTGCCGCTCCTGAAGCACGCGAAGCAGCTTGATCTGGATGGCTGGTGAGATGTCGCCGATCTCGTCGAGAAAGATCGTACCCCCATCGGCCAGCTCGAAGCGACCGACCTTCTGCGACACCGCGCCGGTGAACGCGCCCTTCTCGTGGCCGAACAGTTCCGACTCGAGCAGCGTCTCGGGCAGCGCGGCGCAGTTGACGGCGATGAAGGCCGACTCGTTCCGCGGCGACACGTGATGGATGTAGCGGGCGATCAATTCCTTGCCCGTGCCGGTCTCGCCCAGCAGCAGCACGGTGGCGTTGCTGGCGGCCACCCGCCGGGCCAGGTTGAGCACCTGCTGAAGCGCGGGGCTCTGCCCGACGATCTTCTCCTCGCCGGCCACCACGGTCCGCAGGGCGGTGGCTTCGTTTTTGAGCTTGTGATGGGCCTGGGCGTGGGTGGCGCCGCTGGCGGCGAGGTTGGCGAACACCTGAAGCAGCGACAGCTCGGCGTCGGAAAACTCGCTCCCGTCGGCCTTGTTCATCACCTCGACCACGCCGATGACCTGCTCGTTGTGGATCATGGGCGCGGCGATCAGGCTGCGGGTGGGGAACTGCACCTTCTCGGAGATCTTGCTGAACCAGTCCTGCTCGTGGTGTACGTCGGTGACGCGGACGGGCTTGCCGGTGCTCACGACGCGGCCCCCCAGGCCGAGGTCGGCGTCGAACTCCTCGTTGAGCAGCACGTCGCCACCGCCGCCGTGCGCGGCCTTGAAGATCAACTTGCTGCGGCGCTTGTCGAGCAGCAGCACCGAGGAAGCCTCGGCCTGCATGACGGCCGCCGCCGAGCGGGCGATGGCCGCCAGCGTCTGCGGCAAGTCGAGGGTGTCGTTGATGGCCGCCGACGCCTCGATCAGCGCCGAGAGCGCCTCGGCAGGCAGACTTGCCGGCAGGATGGAGGTTTTCGGTTGCGGCATGGTCGTTTCAACCCGCCGATCTGGCGCGGCCTTGCGACCGGGCGCTACGTTGCGGGGTATTTTGCCACGTCGGCAGCGGTCTGGCCAGCGACTTCGCTCTGCGGCGAGCCCGCCGTGTACCCGCCCGACCGCGTTGGCCGGCCAGAAGAACGTATCGGCAGTGCAAAATACGCCCTACAATGCGGCCCAGGCGATACTTGGCGCTGTGTGGCGAGACGAGTGTTCATGTCGGGATCCGACGACCAGAGCGGCAAGACCCCCAGCGACGAGCAACTGCTGGCAGGACACCTAGCGGGCGAGCCGGGCCGGTTCGAGCAATTGGTCAGGCGCCATAATCGCGAGTTGTACCACTTCCTGGCGCGGTTCACCGGTAACCAAGCTGCGGCTGAGGACCTGGTGCAGGAGGCGTTCCTCCAGGTGCACGTGTCGGCGGCGGGGTTCGACCCGTCGCGTCGGTTTCGCCCGTGGCTTTTCGCGATTGCGGCCAATAAGGCGCGGGACATGATGCGGTGGCGGTCGCGCCGCCCCGAGCTGCCTCTCGAGGGCGGGTCGGGCAGCTCGGACGAGCCCGGCGGCAGTCTGCTGGAGTTGCTGAGCGGCCAGGAACATGATCCGAGCGACCGTCTGGCCGAGCGGGAGCAGCAGCAGCTCGTTCGCGAGGTGGTCGAGCAGATGCCGGATCATCTGCGGGAGGCCTTGATCCTGGGCTATTACCACCGGCTGGCCTACAAGGAGATTGCCGAGGTGCTGGCGATCCCGCTCGGGACGGTCAAGAGCCGGCTTCACGCGGCGGTGGGGCACTTCGCCCGCGAGTGGCGCGACCGCGTCGAGCAGCGAACCAGCGGCGGGTCGGAGCCGTAGCATGTTTGGTGGACCAATCGATTGTTGCACTCGGAGCGTTGCTGAGGGAGCGGAAGCAGGCGGATTGTAACGATTATGCCGGATATACCGGAAAATCTTGAGCAGTGGCTGCTCGACTATCACTTGGGCCAGCTCGACCCGGAGCAGGCCCGGCGGGTGTCGCGCCTGATCGGCGAGGACGCCGAAGTCGCCGCCCAGAGCCGACGCGTAGAGCGTCTGGTGGGCCGACTGGACGGTTACACGGCGCCTGAGCCGCCGGCGGACCTGGCTGACAAGGTGCTGGCGCGGGTGGAGTCGTTCAAGGCCACGACGGTCCGGCTGGAAGAGGCGGGCTCACCCGCGGCGGGAGGCGAGGCGGGCAGCGGCGAATCGGGCTGGCGGCTGTGGTCGGTGCGCGAGTTGGTGGTGATGGCTGCGGCTTTGGCGGTGATTGTGGGGGTGTTCTTTCCGGCGGCGTATCGGGTGCGGTCGGTTGCTCGGCGCGATCAATGCCAGGCGAACCTGGCACAATTGGGTTACTCGATGGCGGGTTATGCAGCCGATCACGATGAGGCCTTGCCCTACGCGGGTCACGTGCCCGGCACGGTGTGGTTGCGGGCCGGCGAGCCCAACCGGCCGGTGGCTGCCAACACGCGGCACCTCTACCGGCTGGTGAAGGACGGGCGTGTCAGGAGGATGCGGCTGTTTGTCTGTCCGTCCTCCAGGGACGACAGGCCGATGGAGGTGGACGATCCGACGGCGATGGATGACTTTGCCGATGCCTCCAATGTCAGTTACAGCTTCCAAAACCAGGGCAAACGGCCTTTGCGTATCAACCTGCGGGTGCATTTGCCTATTCTGGCGGATCGCAATCCGTTCATCCGAGGGGGGCAGTTCCGTGTGGGAAGGCGCACGGACGTGAACTCCGACGCGCACGGTCGCGGCAAGGGCCAGAATGTGCTGTACTGGGACGGCAGCGTTCTTTGGCGTGACAGCGCGGCCGCCGGTCCGGAGGGCGACAACATCTGGTTGGCGGGGCAGCAGCGGCAGTACCAGGGCACCGAAGAGCCGCTGAGCGAGACCGACGCATTTCTGATTCCGTAACCTCTCAAACTTGGCCTGTGTGGATGGCGGACAAGCCGCTAGTGGGATTTGTGGCACGCCGGGACCCGTGGCACGTAGTGGCACGGGGCAGGGCGGGGTGATATAAGCAGGTGCGCGGGACCGATCTTGGAGCCGCAAGTCGGCAGGGGCTCAAGCTGAGGGAGGCGGGGTCATGGCGGAGACCTCCAGCGCAGGGCGCGTCGGGTGGGCGGTTTTGGGGTGTGGGCGGGTGGCGGATCGGCGGATCGCGCCGGCCATCCTTGGGGCCGACAATGCCGAGTTGGTGGCGTTCTGCTCGCGGTCGCTTGATCGGGCCAGCGAGTACATGGAGCGCCACGAGGCGGAACTGGCGTTCGACAATCTGGACGAGATGCTTGCCGAGCCCGCTGTGGAGGCGGTGTACGTGGCTACGCCCAATGCGCTTCACGTCGAAGGGGCGGTTGCCGCACTGGAGGCGGGCAAGCACGTTCTGGTCGACAAGCCGCTGGCCACCACACTGGACGATGCGCGGCAGATCGCCGAGGCGGCTCAGCGGGCGCGGCGGACGCTGTCGGTGATGTTTCAGATGCGGTACCACCCGGCCAACGAGCAGGTCAAGCAGATGATCGAGGAGGGGGCGCTGGGCAGGTTGAGCGTGGTGCGGGCGCAGATCGGTTTCTGGTTCGCACCGGCCGACGTGTGGCGGCACGATGTGGAGTTGGCCGGCGGCGGGCCGGGGATGGACCTGGCCCCTCATGCGATCGATCTGTTGCGGTCGTTGGCGGGCGACGTGACGGCCGTTCAGGCGACGACGGGGAACGTGCAGTTTCACTACAACGTGGAGGACCTGGCGCTGGCGACGCTGTGGTTCGCGTCGGGTGCGATGGGGCGGTTGGACGTGTCGTATTGCACGCACGAGTACGGCGGGCGTGTGGAGGTGCACGGCAGCGAGGCCAGCGCGGTGATCGACGGCTCGCTTCAGCAAATCGGCGGATATCGGATCTGGTACCGACGGGGCAAGCCGGACGAGCCGGTGCAGATCGTGGAGGGGCAGACGAGCAACTGCTACGAAGCGGCGATCGAGGAGTTTTCCGACGCGGTGCTTCAGGGGCGTCAGCCGGCGATCACGGCTACGGATGGGCTGCGGAACCTGGAGGTGATCGAGGCGATGTACGAGTCGGCCCGGACCGAGCGGCGTGTGTCGCTGGAGGGATGACGCCGATAGGGCGGCGTGACGCGTGTGGGGGAACCAAGCAGGCTCATTCAGGTTTTTTTCGTTGGGAGGTGATCATGGCGCGACGGATTGGGCCTGAGGATTTGTGGCGGTTGCGGACGCCGACGGGGCTGGCGATCTCGTCGGAGGGTGAGAGGGTGGCCTATACGATGGACGAGCCCAGCGCCGACGCCGGCAAATGGCTCAGCCACATCTTCGTTTCGCCGTTGGGCGGGCGCGACGGGCAGGCGGTGCAGGTGACGCGAGCCGGTGAGAAGAACGTCGAGCCGCGGTGGTGGCCCGACGGGCGGTGGCTGGCGTTTCGCAGCAATCGCGAAGGCGAGCGGTTCCAGGTCTTCCGTATTCCCGCTGCACTCGGCGAGCCGGAGAAGATCACCGACGTCGAGGGCGACGTTCAGGGCTATCAGATCGCGCCGGACGCATCGGGTTTGCTGTTGCGCGTGAAGGAGCCCAAGAGCGACGACCAGAAGCAGCGCGACGAGAAACATCAGGACGTTCGCGTGGCGGATGAGGACTATCGGCACATTCATCTGTGGTGGCTCGATCTGGAGTCGGGCAAGACGCGACCGCTGACGCGCGGGAAGTTCTCGGTCTCGACGGCGACGCTCTCGCCCGACGGTCGGTACGTGGCGCTGACCTGGTCGGACGCGCCCCAATGGGACAGCCAATACTTCCGCACGCGGCTGGCGGTGTTGAATCTGAAGACCGGGAAGCGCAAGGAACTGGCTGGTGAACTTGGGCGAGTCTCCATGTTCGACGCGCCGCAGTTCTCGCCCGACTGCAAGCAGATCGTCTTCGGCAGCGAGTTTGGCGACGACGCACTGTTGCACCCGGTGGTTTTCCTTGTCGGGCGCAATGGGGGTCGCGCCAGGCTGGTAGCGCCGAAGCTGAATAGGCCGCAGCGCGCGCCGACGTTCACGCCCGATGGTCGCAGCGTGGCGATGATCGTGGAAGAGGGCGTCAACCAGGCTCCGGTTCGATGTCGGCTGCGCGATGGTCAATGCGAAACGATCGGCCCCGCGCGTGGTACGGTAGGCGAGTTTGCGGTGGTGCCGCGGGGCAGACGGATGGTCTTTACCCACTCGCGAGGCGATCAGGCATGTGAGCTTTACGTATCGGGTCTGAATGGTAGGGGCCGGCGGCGCGTGGGTCGCGTCAACGAGCATTTCGACGACATTCGCATTCATCCGGCGCGGGTGGTTCGGTGGCGTCACGACGCGTGGACGATTGAGGGACTGTTGTGGGAGCCGCGCGGTCGTGGTCCGCATCCGATGATCGTCAACCCGCACGGAGGCCCGCAGGGGGCCAGCAACGACGCATTCGCGCCGCACCTGCAATTGCTGATCGAGGGCGGGTACGCGGTGCTTCAGCCGAACTTCCGCGGCAGCACGGGCTACGGGCGCGAGTTCGTGGCCCGCATTCTGAACGACTGGGGCGACGGGCCGATGAGCGACATCGTGGCGGGCGTGGATTGGTGCGTAGCTCGCGGCATCGCTGACCCCAAGAGGCTGGGCGTGTACGGCGGCAGCTATGGCGGATACATGACGTCTTGGTTGATCGGCCATACGCGGCGTTTTCGGGCGGCCGTAGCGCAGTGCGCCGTGACCGACCAGGTGAGCATGTACGGGACGACAGACATCCCGACGTTCCTGGCGAAGTGTCTAGGCGGCAGTCCGGCCCAGCAGTACGAGCGATATTGGCAGCAGTCGCCGGTAGCGCATGTGCCCAACATTCGGACGCCGACGCTGATTATCACGGGCGAGGCCGACGAGCGCGTGCCGCCGAGTCAGTCGTGGGAGCTGTATCACCAGCTTAAGGCGGCGGGCGTGCGGACCGAGTTGGTGCTGTATCCGCGCGAGCCCCACAGCGTGGGCGAGCCGCACCATCGGTTGGACAATCTTGATCGGGTGTTAAACTGGTTCGATCGCTATCTTCGTCCGGGGCGATGAGGGTCGGGCGTGTGGAGATCGAGGATGAATGACATGCGCGGGTCGGCGGGGGTTTCGGCGGTGGTGGCAGCGATGTTGCTGGCCGGTGTAGTCCGGGCGGCCGATCCGCCAATCGGCTCGCAGGCGCCGGAGGTGGGTGCCCGGGAGTGGTTGAACGCGCGGGGGCCGACGACGCTGGCGGAGCTGCGGGGCAAGGTGGTCGTGGTGGAATTCTGGGCGACGTGGTGCGGGCCGTGCCGCCAGAGCATTCCTTACATCAACGCCTTGGCCGAGAAGTGGGCCGACAAGGGCCTGACGGTGTTAAGCCTGACGCGCGAGGGTCGTTCAACGGTCGAGCGGTTTTTCCGTCGGCAGAAACTCAAGGTGAACTATACCATTGGCTGTGGAAGCGACTCGTTGTCGGCGTATGGCGTGCGGGGCATTCCACGTGCCTTTTTGATCGATCCTAAGGGCGCGGTGGTGTGGGCGGGGCATCCCCTGTCGGGGCTGGGCGAGGCGGTTGAGAAAGCATTGGTTTCGGTCGGTGCGCCGACGACAGGGCCGACGACCGATCCGAACGACGCCGAACTGTCGGCTGCGACGGAGGCCCTTAGTCAGGCGGAATACGCCAAAGCGCTGGCGATCCTGGAAGACGTTTTGAAATCATCGGAGGACGAAGCACGGATCCAACGGGCGAGCCACCTGATGGCTCAAGCGATGGAAGTCGGCAACGGCAAGGTGGACGACGCCAACGCACTGGTTAAGGAAAAGAAGTATGTCGAGGCGGCTGAGTTGTTGCGCGGGCTGGCCGAGCAGTTCGCCGACACGGAAGTGGGGCGCAAGGCCAGGTTGCGATTGATGGGGTTGCGCCGCAGACCCCAAGTTTCGGCCGCCATTCAGCAGGAACAGTGGCAGCGAGAGGCCGAGGCGATGCTTGCGCGGGCGGATGAACTGGCCGGGCAGAAGCGCTATGCGCTTGCTCTGGATCGCTACCAACTGGTGACGACGCTGTACGGTCGGACCGACGCGGGCGCGAAGGCGCGGCAGAAGATGCGGCAATTGGAGGGGGATGAGCAGATCGCCGCACAGATCAGGGAGCAGAAGGCCACGCGGCAGGCTGTGGGTTGGCTGAGCATCGCGCGGAGTTACGCGCGGATCGGGCGCGACGCCCGCGCAAGCACGTTCTACAAGAAGGTCGTTGAGGCGTACCCGGACACCCGTTACGCCGAATCCGCCCGCCAGGAGATGCAGAACCTGCCGCGGTAGCCGGCGCCTGTGAAAAGCTACGGGGGATTTCGGCAAGTCGCGACGGCGTCAAGGATAGCACTCGGGCGACGAAACAAATCACAGGCTGCGCGGAAGCGGTGGGGGCTGGCTGCCCAATTAGCTGTTGTTGTGGGCGCTGAGGCAAAGCGCTAAGATGCCCGGCGCGTTGGGTGTTTGGTCGGAGCGAGCGAATGAAGCGGTGGCTCGACAAGATTGTGTGCGGCGACTGCCTGAAGGTTTTGGCCAGGTTGAAGAAGGACCGGGTCAAGGCTGCCGAAAAAGCCGGTGTGGTATACGAGGGCGTGGCCGACCTGGTATTTGCCGACCCGCCGTTCAACATCGGCTACGAGTACGACCAGTACCGCGACAACGTGGGCGAGAAGAAGTATGCGGAATGGACCCACAAGTGGATGCGCGCATGTATCGACGTGCTCAAGCCCGATGGCTCATTCTACGTGGCCATCGGCGATGAGTTTGCCGCTCATGTCTGGATGATCGGGCGCGAGTTGGGGCTGCACCTGCGCAACTGGATCGTCTGGTACTACACGTTCGGGCAGAGCACGACGCGCAAGTTTGCCCGGTCGCACACCCACATCTTCTACTTCGTGCGGGACAGCCGGAAGTTTTACTTCGACGAAAAGTCGATACGCGTGTTGTCGGATCGGCAGAAGGAATACAACGACCGTCGGGCGAACGCGGCCGGCAAGGTGCCCGACGACGTGTGGACGCAGTTTCCGCGGGTGTGCGGCACGTTTCGCGAGCGGCTGGGGGATCATCCCTGTCAGATGCCCGAGTCGCTTCTGGTGCGGATTATCCGCACCAGTTGTCCGCCGGCGGGTCTGGTGATCGATCCGTTCGCCGGCAGCGGCACGACGCTGGTGGCAGCCAAGAAGCTCGGGCGGCGGTACCTGGGGATTGAGCTGTCGCAGGGCTACGTGCGGGCCGCAGAGAGCCGACTCAAGCTAACACGCGCGGGTACAGGGGAGACCGTCTCTCGCGCCAAGTGGGCAGAGCTTCATCGGGAGGAACTCAAGCGCCTGTACCAGGAGAATGAGGTGCCTAGCGACCAACTTGATCGAAATCCGCAACTGCTAGCGGCCTTCACGCAACAGTTCAACGCGCGCATTGAGCCCAATAGCTACGATGGTGACCAGATTATGGCGCAGCTTGTGTCGCTTCGGAAAAAGGGCGAGCTTCCTAGAGTCCGGGCGCATGTTCGAGAAAACGATAACGGGGCATCACGGAAGTCGGGTCGCGAGCCACAGTTGTTTGATCGGGAGTAGGTGATGACAGGATGGTCAGAGCAACACGTCGAAACCCTTAAGACGTTGTACGAGGAAAACGATGTGCCCAGCGACTCTTTGATCGGCGACGGCACGGCGCTGTCACGGTTTACCCAGGAGCTGAATCGGCGTCTCGGGGATGCAGCTTTCTCGGATGAGGAAGTCGCCGACGAGTTGTTTCGGCTACGCAAAGACGGGAAGCTTCCGCGTCTGAGAAGGTGAACGCAGCGCTGGGGAGCGTCTCTTGTTGCGTCCTGGTCGGTCTGGGGCCTAACGGGCAATGATCGAGATTGACGGCTCATATGGCGAGGGGGGCGGTCAGATCGTCCGCACATCGCTGACGCTGTCGGCGGCGACGGGTGTGGCGGTGCGGCTGGTGAAGATGCGGGCCAACCGCCACCCGCCAGGGCTTCGTCCGCAGCACGTGGCGGCGGTGCGGGCGGCGGCCGACATCTGCGGGGCCAGCATCGCGCGTCTGGAGCCGGGTATCGATGAGTTGGTGTTCGAGCCCGGGCCGGTGCAGCCGGGTGAGTACTCGTGGCAGATCGGCACGGCCGGCTCGGCGTCTCTGGTGCTTCAGACGGTTGCGGTGCCTTTGGCGATGGCGGACGGGGCGAGCCGCGTCGAGATCGTGGGCGGCACGCATAACCCCAAAGCGCCGTGCTTTGAATACCTCGATCAGGTCTGGCGCGTGTGGCTGGAGCGGATCGGGGTGGGCGTTGAATTGGCGATGGACTCGGCGGGCTTTTACCCGAAGGGCGGCGGAAGGATTGTAGCGCACATCGCCGGTGGCGTGAGGCCGGACCGCATCCGAGCGCTGCACCTCCAGCAGCGTGGCGAGCTGGTTGGGATGACCGGCGTTTCCGCGGTGGCGAACCTGCCGGATCACATCGCCCAGCGGCAGCGAGCGCGGGCGGTGGCCGACCTGAAGCGCCTCGGCATCGAGGCGCGGATCGACACGGCGGAGTTGGCCAGCATCGGCAAGGGCACGGTCTGTTTTCTGCGGGCCGAGTTCGAGCATTCGATTGCCGGGTTTTTCGCACTGGGTGCGTTGGGCAAGAAGGCCGAGCTGGTGGGTCATGAGGCGGCGGAGGCGGCGCGCAAGTTCTGCACCGAGCGCAGCGGGGCGGCGGTCGATCCGCACGCAGCCGATCAGTTGATTGTGGCGCTCGTGCTGGCGGCGAGGGCAAGTCGTTACCGTACAACTGCGCTGACCGAACACACAAGCACCAATGCGGCCGTCGCGTCGCAGATCACCGGTCGGGAGGTGCGGATCGAGGGTAAGCGAGGCGATGCGGGCGAGGTGGTGATCGAGTAAGCATGCGATGTGTATCGAGCATTGCACAGGGTCGCTGCGCTTGACTGGGCCCTGTGGCGGCCTATGCTTGGACGAGCCGAACGGGCTCAAGAAAGGGAGTCAACAGATGGCCATTTTCACCGGCGACGAGATCTTCCGCATTTCCATCGAGTTGGAGAAGAAGGGCGAGGAATTTTACGAGGCGCTGGCCGAGAAGGCAGGCGATCAGAAGGTGGCTGAGCTGTGCAGGGACCTGGCCGCGCAGGAGCAGCAGCATGCCAGGTTGTTTGAGGATCTGCGTGTCAAGACGACGTCGCGAGCGGCGTCGCGCCCGCTATCGTGGGACGAGCTGCACTTCGCCCAGATGCTGGTCGAGGAGCGCGTGCTGCCCGATCCGGATGAGGCCCGGGAAGTGGTCGACAAGGAAGGGGTGGCTGCGGCGCTGACTATGGCGATTCAGTTCGAGAAGGACTCGGTGCTGTTCTTCCAGGAGTTGCTGCCGGCTGTGGACGAACAGGACCGCCAGGCGGTCTCCGCCATTGTCGAGCAGGAAAAACAGCACGCGGAGAAGCTGGCGAAGGTCAAGCGGGAGTTGGCAAGCTAGCGCGTCGCGGTGTCTGTCACAATTGTCACTCACAACGCGTACTGGTTCCAGGCGGCGCCGACACTGTGGCCCGAGGAGCGGGCGGCGGCGCGGCCCGAGGTGATTGACCGGCTGGTCAAGCTCTATGCCGGCCTTGCGCCGGATCTGCTGTGTTTACAGGAAGTGCCCGATGAGCAAGTTGCAGCCGAGCTGGCTGGGCATTTGGCGATGCATTTCTGCTTTGCACCGGGGGGCAAGCTTAAGGCGTACGGGGCGGCGATCTTCAGCAAACCTGACACGGGTGGGCTGCGGAACTTGACCGAGCAGGTTGGCCCGGCCGAGCGGACGTGTCTGCACGCGGCGATCCGTGGCGAGCGCCGTGTACTGAGCGTGCTGGCGGTGCACCTGCCGTCCAACCGCTACGCGCCGTTCGAGCAGGCCGAGCGCCAGCGGGTGGCTGAGTTGACGGCGGCGTTGGACCTGGCTGGCGAGGTCGACGTGGTGGTGGGTGATTTCAACAGCGAACCGAGCAGCGCCCCGTATCGCTTCATGATGGAACGCGGGTTCCGCGACGCGGCCGAGATGGGCAACTGCACCGATCGGCTCACCGGGGCCAAACATCGGGTTGACTACATCTGGCTGGGGCCGCGGGTGGCCACGGCATTCAGCGGTTTTCGGGTTCTTGGCCCGGAGGGCTTTGCGGTCGAGCTGGGTGGTCGTAAGCGGATGTTGAGCGACCACTATCCGCTGTTACTGGAGTTGGACTAGGCTCTCTCCCCCCCAAACAGGCTTCGGTTGGCTGTGCACCGTTCGGGCCCTGGTGGACCAGCCGCCAGTGGCACGCGCGTGACCACTATCCGCTGGTATGGAGCTTGAGGAGACGGTCGGTTCGCCGGGGTGACGGAGGGGCTCAGTTCTGGTCCGGTGCAAGGAACAGGGGCTGCTCTTCGAGTTCGTCCATGGCCAGATCGAGGGCGACGTTAAGGGCGGCGGGCACGTCGTAGGTCTCGTCGGCCAGTCGTTGCTGGATGCGGATGATCTTGTCCACGCGCACGTCGGGCAGTTGACAGGCCAACGCCATCCAGACCGATAACTGCGGCGGTCGTGATCGCGCACCAGGGCTACCGAACACGGCCCAGAGGCGGTGAGTCGCGTGCTGATCGTGTGTGCTGAATCGATCTGATTTTGCCCAGTTCATTGCGTTTCCGGCCAACGGCTGCGGCGGCCAGTCTAATTATCGAGTGTGGTGACGGGGTGCATTGATGGAATCGCTGAAAAAACCGTTACGGTCCGTTTTGCCGGGGCGTGTGGCGTTTTATCGGACAAGGTGTGCGGCTGTTCATGGGTGACTGGACGATCCTGACGTCGGGGGCAATGTCGAGACGGTGGAAGGTCGGTCTTGGCGTGATCGGTGGGAATTGGACGAGACTACACGAGGGCGTTGAGGCGGGCCTTCAGTTCGGCCGGGTGGAAGTTGCGCCCGGGACAGAGCGTCTTGCCGGTGATCTCGCGATGCGTGTGGATCTGTATCAGGGAGATGTCACACTGATTCGTGAGGTAATGGCACAACCGCGCGAGCGAATGCATCTGTGCGGGCGTGGGGTATGATTGCTCGAAGTTGCCGATCAGGCAGACGCCGATGCCGTGGTCGTTGTAGAAGTTGTCGGGTGTCTTGCAGTGGGCGCCGTGCTTCTGCTTGGTCCAGCGCGGGCCGATGAACACTTTGCCGTCGGGGTAGGCGATCCCGTTGCCAATGACCCAATGGTACCCCAGTTCGTCCCACCCGTTGTGATCGCGGTGGTAGCGGTCCATGGCGTAGGGGCTGGCGTCGTCGTTGGCGGAATGGTGCACCACAATGCATTCCCAGCGCGACGACATACCCAGCGAGGGCATCCACCCATTCGCGCCGTGCGTGACCGGCTTGGGTGTGGGACGGGGCGGAGGGGCGATCGGCACGGGTCGGCGCGGCGACCGCACGTGCACGATCGGATCGGGCAGCTCATCCAGCAGTTTGAATTGCTTCTGCCCGCATCCGCCGCAGACCAGTAGTAGTCCGTACTTGAGTACTTCGCGTCGATCCATGGGGTAACCCGCAACCTACCGAGAAGACCTACGCCCAGGCTCCGCGGTTGTCAACCGCCTATATATATCGGGCTGACGGATCGAGTTCGTCAATGCAATTCGCCACTGAGCCCGGTGCCGGCGGCTGTCGAAATGGGGCCGGCAGGCCCTGGCGGGATCTGCGGATCGCCACGAGCGGAGGCTGGACTTTTCTTAGTGTACCATATACACTTACTCAAGTGCGGCGTTTGGGCCATTGGCTGCTACAAGAGGAAGGTTGATTCTGCCCCCATGTCCGGTGCGGGCCGAACAGTCCGGATGCAACAGAGCCGACCCGCAGGCGGCGAGGATCGGTCAGAAGGGCGTTACACGTACCGCCATCCGCGTCCGTCGGTGGCGGCGGACATGATCGTTTTCCGCATGGTCGACGAGCGGCTGTGCGTGCTGCTGGTGCGGCGGGGGCGCGAGCCGTTTGTCGGGCACTGGGCGCTGCCGGGTGGGTTCGTGAACATCGATGAGTCGCTCGAAGATGCCGCCCGGCGGGAGCTGGCAGAGGAGACGGCCGTAACCGACGTGTGGCTGGAGCAGCTCTACACGTTTGGCTGTCCGGACCGCGATCCGCGCGGGCGGGTAATTTCGGTGGCGTACTATGCGCTAATTCCTGCCGATCGGCCGGTGCAGCCCGAGGCGGGCGACGACGCAGACCAGGTACGCTGGGCGCCCGCCGATGATCCGCCGGCGCTGGCCTTCGATCACAACGAGGTGTTGCGGTGTGCTGTGGGGCGGCTTCGGACCAAGCTGGAGTACACCACGGCCGGCTTTGCCCTGCTGCCGTCGACGTTCACCCTCTCACAGTTGCAGCGGGTGTACGAGGCGGTGCTGGGTCGCACGCTCGACAAGCGCAACTTCCGTCGGAAGGTGCTGATGCTGAACATTCTCAAGCCGACCGATCGAACGCACAGGGACGGGCGGCATCGTCCGGCCCGGCTGTATCGGCTGGCGCAGAGGCGTTTTGAGAACTTAAAAGATCGGGGAATTCTGTTTCCGTTTTGATCGCGGCCGGGCTGGGCCGCAGGATGGATAGACATGGCCATGTTATACCAACCGCCGCTGCCCGATGCGTACGCGGGGATAGCTGAGCCGGAGTTGCTCGAGCGGATTCGTCGGCACAAGGAGCGGTTCGGCTCGCGGCTGGTGATTCTGGGTCATCACTATCAGGCTGACGACGTGGTGCAGTTCGCCGACTTTACCGGCGACAGCCTGAAGCTATCGCAGCTTGCAGCCGAGCAGAAGCAGGCGGAGTTTGTGGTTTTCTGCGGCGTACACTTTATGGCGGAGTCGGCCGACATTCTGAGCGACGATCGTGTGAAGGTGATCCTGCCCGACCTGTCGGCCGGTTGCAGCATGGCCGACATGGCCGAGATCGACCAGGTGGACGAGGCGTGGACGTTCCTGAGGTCGGCGACGGGCGAGACGATTATCCCGATCACGTACGTGAACTCGGCCGCCAGCATCAAGGCGTTCTGCGGGCGCCAAGGAGGGGCGTGCTGCACGTCGGGCAACGCGCGGGCGGTGCTGGAGTGGGCGATGGGACAGGGGGAGAAGGTGCTTTTCCTTCCGGACCAGCACCTGGGCCGCAACACGGCGTATGCGATGGGTTGGCCGTTGGAGTCGATGGTGGTGTACGACCCGGTGCTGCCCGAGGGCGGAGTGACCGAGCAGCAGGTGCGCGACGCCAAGTTCGTCCTGTGGCAGGGGTACTGTAGCGTGCACATGCTGTTTACGGTGGAGCACTGCCGGCAGATTCGTCGGCTCGACGATGCGTTCCAGATCATCGTTCATCCGGAGTGCACGTGGGAAGTGGTGCAGGAGGCCGACCTGGCCGGCAGCACCGAATACATCATCCGGGCGCTGTCCGAGGCGCCGGCCGGCAGCAAGTGGGCGGTTGGCACGGAGGTTAACCTGGTGAGTCGTCTGGCCAAGCGGCACGCGCCGGACAAGACCGTGCGAAGCCTGAGCGACATTCAGTGTCTGTGCACGACGATGTACCGCATCGACCCGCGGCATCTGCTGTGGTCGCTTGATGAGTTGGCGGCTGGGCGCGTGGTCAATCAGATCCGGGTCGATCCGCAGACGAAGCGCGAGGCGATTGTGGCGTTGGAGCGGATGCTGTCGAACGTACCGTCGGCGCCGGCGGCGATTGCGGGAGCGAGGTAACTGCGGCGAGCGGCGTGCCCGATCCCAGCACTCGTAGGGCGCGCAAGTTGCTTGCAGGCGCTCGGGGGCTGTGGCTGGTGGTGGGGGCAGCGCTCACCCACTGCCCACCCTTGCTGCGGAACGCTGTTGCTTCGCAGGGATGGGACACCCAAGCGAGTTGCACAATCTTCATCCTATCGCGTCGCGTCGGTTTGCTGCTAGACTGGGGCGTGCCAGGCAGGTGGGAGTGCGTGTCATGCAGGCGACGATGATCGGCGATTACGGCGAGTGGGCGGCGGGATTGGTGGGCGACGGGCCGGCGAAGCTCAGCTTTCGGCGCGACGAGTTCGTTGACGTCGAGGACTGGCGGCGACGGGCGCGGCAGCGTGTGATCGAGCGTCTGGCCCCGCCGACATTGCAGACGCCGAAGGACATCGAACTCGTCGAATCGGGCCGTCACGACGGGCTGGACGTGGAGTTGCTTCGCTGGCACGTGGGCTACGGTCGTGCGACCGAGGCGGTGCTGCTGAAACCCACCGGCCAGAAGGGTCCGCTGCCGGGTGTGCTGGCGTTACACGATCACAGCGGCAAGAAGTACTTTGGCCGTCGAAAGATCGCTCGCTGGGCGCAGCGGCACCCGCTGATGGCCGAGCACCACGAGCACTACTACGGCGGCCGGGCGTGGGCGAACGAACTGGCCAAACGGGGTTATGTGGTGTTGGTACACGACTGCTTCGGCTTCGCCAGTCGTCGGGTGCGGCCAAGCGAGTGTACCGAGCCGGTGTGCGGCGTTGCGGTGGATCCGAGCGACGACGATCACGACTCGATCGCTGCCTACAACCGCTGGGCCGCCGGACACGAGCACATCATGGCCAAGTCGCTGTTCTGCGCGGGCACGACCTGGCCGGGGGCGTTCTGGCAGGAGGATCGCGTGGCGCTGGACATTCTGGCGGCCCGCGACGACGTGGATGCGGGGCGATTGGGTTGCGGCGGCCTGTCGGGCGGTGGACTGCGGACGTGTTTTCTGGCGGGGTTGGACGAGCGGATCGGCTGTGCGGTGTGTGCCGGGTTTATGAGCACGTGGCGTGACTTTCTACTGCGCAAGGTTCATACGCACACCTGGATGACGTATGTGCCGTTGCTGCCGGCGGAGTTGGACTTCCCGGAGATTCTGGGTTTGCGGGCGCCTGCACCAACCATGGTGATGCACTGTACGGAAGATCGGCTGTTCTCCAACAAAGCGGTGCGCGACAGCGAAGTCGTGCTGGGGGCGATCTTCGCCAAGGCTGGGGGTGCAAACAACTTGCGGTTCGAGTATTATCCGGGCGGTCACAAGTTCGATGTGACGATGCAGCGCGAGGCCTTCGATTTCTTCGATCGGCATCTGGGCTGTGGCGATTGACGCACCGGTCCTGGGAGGTGAAGTCAGCGGCGCGTTTTGCATGCACGGCGGTGGTCGGCTGTTTTGTGCCTCGTGGGCATGCAGGCGCTTGTAGGAGATATGAACGATGCAGGAGCCTATTCGGATTATGCCGCATCATTTTGTGGATATTGTTCGGGCCCATTTTTCGACGGGGCAGGTTCCCTCGTCGGGTAAACTCGGTCACGACGTAGATCGCGTCGTCGCACGGTTACTGGACGACAGGGACGCCGTGCTGGAGATCGCTCTTGGGTCGGATGACATCTGCACGCCGTGTGCGTACTTCGCGGGCGGGCGATGCAACAACACAATCGACACCAGCGTCCGCAAGGGCGCGCCGCCGTTGATGTCCAATTACAACCTGCTGATCGACGAAAGATGGTGCCGGCGCCTGGACCTGTCAGAGGGCGATCAACTGACGGCCCGACAATTCTGTCGGCGGTTGCAGGACCATGTCGGCGATATAGGGTCGATCTACACTGAAACGCCGGCTGCAACGAGGACGCAGTGGGCTGAAGGGCTTGAGAAGGGGATTGCCGCCTATCTCGCATGACGGGTTGGTGCCGGGGGAGAATCAGGCACCCTTGCTGTAGGTTCGCCACGGTCGTAGGCTTGTGCAGCCGACCGGCAGTTCCGCCGGCCGCTGTGACGGTGCAGCGGCTGAGGGCCGGCTATGCGCGTAAGAGGAGTCGAAGATGTCGGATTCTAAGGCGCGGGCCAGACAGGCTGTGCTGCATGCAGCAGACTGGTACGTCAACTCGCAGGTGACGTTCGCCAAGCCCTGTTGGGACGCGAACCATGGGCGGTTCGTTTACACCTATCACATGCCCAGCAAACAGGTGGTGCTGGGGATAAGCTGGACGCAGGCCCGGGCGATCATGATTCTACTGGGCGCCCACGAAATGACGGGCGAGCAGAAGTATATGACGGCGGCGCGGCTGGGCGGCGAGTACATCCGCAACCTTCAGATCCTCGACGCCCGCGTCCCGCGCTGCTACGGGGCGATCCGCGAGGAGGTGCCCACGTCGTGGTACGTCAACGTTCGTGACAGCATGGAGGCAGCCGCGGGACTGATGCATCTATACCGCGCGACGCGTGACGAGGAGTACCTGTATCGCGCGCGGCTGTGGGCGGCGTGGTACTTCGGCAACTGCCTCATGCCGGACGGGTGGCCGCAAGGCAAGTTCTATCTTTACGGGCAGCAGCCGGATGACTTCGCCGGCAAGTTTTTCCAGGCCGGCGGGGCACACGTGTTCTACTACCTGTGGAAGGCGACCGGGTGGGCGGAGTATCTGGACAAGGGTGCCCTGACGCTGGTCGACGGGTTGCTCAAGCGCTTCGTGCGCGAGGATGGGGTGATTGTCACCGGGTCGGACGATCCTCACCACGGCACCAAGGCCGCGCGAGAGGCAGGCGTGGCGGTCAACGACGACGGTGCGGGCACCGCGATCCTGGTGGCCTACGCAGCCACGGGCGAGCAGCGATATCTCGACGCGGCCGTTCGCTACGGTGAGTACCTGATCAGGCAGGACGTGCCCGAGCTTTGGGCGGCTCTGGGTGGGCGAATGCTGTTTCTATACGACCTGGCGAGGGTGGCGGGCGACAACCGATTCGCCAAGTGGGCGGACGGTCAGATCGAGACGTTGCTCGAGCGTCAGCAGCTCGATACGGACGATCCCTTGGCGCGCGGTGGATTCATCGGCGAGGACGAGCCGACGGATGGTTACTTCGGCGGCCAGGGAGCTGAGTATGTGGTTAACCGCGCGACGGCGTACAGCGCATTGGCGCTGATGCGGTACCTCGGCGAGATCACCGGCCCGTATTACGGCGCCGACCGCTGGGACGTGTCGATCGAGACCCCGGCTGAAAGTCCGGCCGTGTGGGGCATCATTTCTGAATAGGCGCCTGCGCTTCGGGCGTCGGAATGGCGCGTTTGACCATAGTGCAGCGTAAGGCGTAAGCGAGTTCGCCGGACGCGCGTGGCGGTTCGTCACTGCGATCACGCGTCGCCGCTAGTGAGTCGCGCTGCTTCAATCTGAATGAAGCTTCGCAGGTCTATGTCGAGGCGGCTGCTCAGGCGGCGCTCGTAGTCTTTCTCCGCATCGAGATTGAGGCTGAGCGGATCGTCGACGGATTTCTTCTCCAGGAAAATGTAGCGGCAACCTTGTTCGCCTGCGACGACATTGTGCGCGACGCCGTTGGGGTAGATCAGCACGTCGCCGGGACCGATTTGGAGCGTCTCAATGTCGTCGACGGTTCGGCCGATGTCCACTCGCGCCGTTCCTTCCCACACGTAGTAGGCCTGCCAGGCGTGTCGGACGTCGGGCGGCAGGCCCAGGGCGTGATGGCTGTGGCAGGGCACGATGTGGTGCGGCGGAATGGTCAGCTCCTGGGCGAGCACGTCGCGGCTGCTGCCCCACAGCTTGTCGACGTAGGTGATGCCCTGCGGATTGAACTTCGAGAAGTCGCTGCCCCAGCCGTGGCTCGAGCCGCGGTACTGCGTGCGGATGTAGCCATTGGCCCGACCCTTGGGCACCAGGATCGGACCGATGGCCAAGTCGGGCGCGTCGCCCACCGGGGCGTACTCGCACACGAGCAGCAGGCCCTCGGTCTGATAGGGTAGGGCCTTGGGCTCGCCGGGCGGCAGGTAGAGGAAATCCTCCTGATCGACTCGGACGCCGCCCACCTCGGCGTGGCCGCGGATGCCGTTGATCGTCACGGATCGGCCGCGAAGCTCGATCCGGCCCTCGCCCTCCAGGGCGACCAATTCCATGGCCTCGGCGGTCTGCCGGTAGGAAAAAACGGTGCCTGGCCGACGGACTTTCGTAAGGAGTTCCCCGTAGCCCATTCCTTTGCTCCTTGGCTGGCGGTTTTCTGCCCGGGATCCGTGTGTCGCGGGCGGCCGCATGATGTCCCGCAGTGGACCGGCGGCCTGCGGTCGGCGACGGGCGGCTATCCTGCTGTCGCGAGCGGCGGCGGTCAAGTTTCTGGGGTGTTTTGCAGAGGGTTGTGGCGAGGAAGGCAGGTTACCGGACTGGTATGGGCTCGGCGACTGTGGGCTGGGTTGACACGTCTGGGGCAGGCGAAGCGGATTGGCTGGTTGCTAGTGCGGCACCTGGAGCCCTTGACGGGGCCCGGCGGTGGGGGCAAAAATTTGCTTGGCAGGGGTGGACGTATTGTGCTGGTGTTGCTAGACTACCAGTGCTGGAACCCCGAGCGAAGCCGAACGTTTGCTCACATCGGCTTCTGAGTTACCGCCTTATTGGCCATGGCTTCACGGTTTCTCGGCGCTGAGCCAAGTGGCCACGTACATATGTGAGCGTAGGGTGGCCCAGTACCCGGCGGGGCGTGGCCGCTTGCCACGGCCGGGCGCACCGACAGACTCCGGGCGTGATCGTGCGATCGAGCACACGGGCTGGTTGCTCCGGTGGGCAGCGTGGCCGGGGCGGCGAGCGGCGTCTGGGCACGGGCTGCGAGGGCGAAAGCAGCCAGGCTGTGCCGCGTGGCAGGTCGTCCGGTGATTTGAAATGAGCGGATTCGGATTTCGGCGTATCGCAGCAGGGCGGGCGGTTGCTGGGTGGCTCAGGTCGGCGGTTTCCGGTTGCGTCAAGCGAGGCGGGGTGTGATCGATCACAAGCCTATCGTTGGTCTGGCAGGAGGCGTCGGCTCGGGTAAAAGCCGGGTGGCGGCCGAGATGGCCAAGCTTGGTGCGACGGTAATCGATTCGGACCAGCTTTCGCAGCAAGAGCTTGAGACGCAAGAGGTTAAGGAAGTGCTTCAAGAGTGGTTCGGACCGTCGGTGTTCACTCCGGATGGATTGGTGGATCGCCAGAAGCTGGCGGCGGTGATCTTCGGCGATTCTGCACAGCGTCTGCGGGTGGAGCGGCTTTTGCATCCGCGTGTGGCCCGGCGCCGTGCCGAACTGATGGAGCAGGCACGAGTGGACGACTCGGTGGCGGCGGTTGTGCTGGACAGCCCGCTGTTGTTTGAGGTGGACCTGGACCTCCAATGTGACGTGGTGGTTTTCGTGGCCACGGCAGAGTCGACGCGTCTGGCGAGGCTGGCACGCTTGCGGGGGTGGGACGTTCAGGAGCTAAAGCGACGCGAAAAATGGCACAAAACGCTGGACTTTAAGAGGGCTCGGTCCGACTATATAATAGATAACGATTCGAGCATCGACTCGCTCTGCCGCCAGGTGGAGAAAACCTTTTCCAAGATAATCTCCTCGGTACAAGCCGCCAAAACGCCCAGAGGAACGTGCGGAACTGACCTGGGAGCAGCCGATACGTAGCACCGGCGGGGCCATCGGTGTGAAGTGCCTCGACCCCGTAGAACAACTGATCGACCTTCCCCGTCGGAGGGTCTCAAGTAGGAGGATGGTTTGATGGCCAAGGCTAGCAGCAGTCGTTCAAAGACGACCAGGAGAAAGACGACTACCAAGTCGGCTGCGAACAAGCCTGCCAGGTCGAGAACGAGGACCGACGAGAGCGGCACCCCCCCGTCCGAAGGCGCGGAAAAGGCTTCGCAGCAGACGGCTGTCGCCGTCGAGAACGGCGAGCCGTCCGCGGCGACCGCGCCGCAGGAGGACGTGCAGGCCCGAGTCGACCGCGAGACCCACGAGAAGTACGAGAAGGTCAAGCGGGGCGAGTTGCAGTTGACCGTCTTGCAGCGGATGACGGTTCCTGAGTTGCACGACTTGGCCAAGGACGAAGGCCTCAGCGACTACATGTCGCTGAAGAAGCAGGATCTGATTTTCAAGATCCTCAAAGAGCGGATTCAGCGGAACGGGCTGATGTACGGGGAAGGGGTGCTGGAGATCCTTCCCGACGGGTTCGGGTTCCTTCGATCGCCGGAATACAACTACTTGGCGGGTCCGGATGACATCTACGTCAGTCCGTCGCAGATCCGTCGATTCGGTCTGCGGACCGGTCATGTCGTAGCCGGGCAGATACGCCCGCCGAAGGAGTCGGAGCGTTACTTCGCACTGCTGCGCGTCGAGGCGATCAATTACGAAGAGCCGAACAAGGTCATCGACAGGACCAACTTCGAAGACCTCACCCCCCTGCACCCGGACGGGCGTTTTCTGCTGGAGACCTCGCCCGATGAGACCAACATGCGGATCGTTGATCTGGTCACGCCGATCGGCAAGGGCCAGCGCATGTTGATCGTAGCGCCGCCACGTACGGGCAAGACCGTACTGCTGAAGAAGATGGCCAACGCGATCTCGGCCAACCATTCGGAGGCCTTCGTGATCATCCTGTTGATCAACGAGCGCCCGGAAGAGGTGACCGAGTTGGAGCGCGAGACGTCGGCGGAGGTGATCAGTGCCACGTTCGATGAGCCGGCCAGTCGGCACGTGCAGGTGGCCGAGATGGTCATCGAGAAGGCCCGGCGGATGGTGGAGTACGGGCGCGACGTGGTGATTCTGCTCGACTCGATTACGCGTCTGGCGCGGGCCTACAACACCGAGGTGCCGCACTCGGGCAAGATTCTGACCGGCGGCGTGGACTCCAACGCACTGGAGAAGCCCAAGAAGTTCTTCGGCTCGGCCCGTAACATCGAAGAGGGCGGCTCGCTGACGATCATCGGGACGGCCCTGGTCGATACCGGCAGCAAGATGGACGAGGTGATCTTCGAGGAGTTCAAGGGTACGGGCAACAGCGAGTTGCACCTCGATCGCCGACTGGTGGACAAGCGGGTCTGGCCGGCCATCGACATCGCCGCCTCGGGCACGCGGAAGGAAGAGCTGCTGCTGCACCCGGACGAGCTGGAGAAGGTGTACATGCTGCGCCGTGTCCTGAGCGACATGAACCCGGTGGAGTCGGTCGAGTTGCTGCGCAACCGCCTGGCCAAGGTCAAGACCAACGCCGAGTTCCTGATGACGCTTAACCTGGCGTGAGACAGGCACGACGATAGGCGTCTCTGTGTGATAAGCGATTACGCGGGCAGGCTTTGTGTCGGCCCGCGTTCTGCTTCCTGTGCCTGCTGTGCGTCTTTTTGGGGGCGGCTGCTTGCCCGGACGGTCATCCCGGTAGAGAATACATGGCGACTGGGGGATGCCGGCCTCGGTGCGGGCTGTGCAACGGGGGCTACTGTATCCGGTATAAAGGGGCAGCGGAGGCAGAGCCATGGCTGTGGCGATGACCATTGCCGGTTCCGACCCTTCGGGTGGGGCGGGTATCCAGGCCGATCTGAAGACCTTCCACCAGCACGGCGTCTACGGCATGAGTGTGCTGACGCTGCTGACCGTGCAGAACACGCGCGGTGTGTCCGCCGTCGAGGTGCTCGAGCCGGACTTCGTGGCCGCCCAGCTTGAGGCCGTACTTACGGACATCCCGCCCGCCGCAGCCAAGACCGGCGCTTTGGGCAACGCGGCGGTGATTGAGCGCCTGGCGGAGTATGCGGCGCGTTTCTCGTTTCCGCTGGTTGTCGACCCGGTGATGATCAGCAAACACGGCGCCAGACTGCTGACGGCTGATGCATGCGAAGTGCTGCGGCGCAAGCTGCTGCGGCATGCCTTCCTGGTCACACCGAATCTGGACGAGGCGGCGAGTCTGGCGGCGATGGAGGTGGTGGATCCGGATTCGATGGCCGAGGCGGCGGCGGCTATCGCCCGCATGGGGCCTCGCAACGTGCTGGTCAAGGGCGGGCACCTGCACGAGCAAGCTATGGATGTGCTGTGGTCTGCCGGTCACATCGAGCAGCTACCCGGTGAGCGGATCGACAGCAAGAACACGCACGGCACGGGCTGTGCGTACTCGGCTGCGATCACCGCAAGGCTGGCCCTCGGTCAGGACATTCGCCAAGCCGTACGCGGGGCAAAGCAATTCATCACCCGCGCCATCCGCACCAGTCCGGGTCTGGGCAGCGGGTTCGGGCCGACCAATCTGCACGCCGACGTTTGAGCGAAGCGCAGAGTAAGACGCCCGGTGGCATCGTCGGGCAGGCGTTTCCTGTTACGGCTGGGTTCGCGGGGGCAGCCGCAGCACGGCGGTGACGGGGAAGTGGTCGGAGGGGTATTGGCCGCCGCGGTTATCGTGAAGGATGTCGGCGTCCCGTACCGTCACGTCCGGGGTGACGAAGATGTAGTCCACCTTCGGGCCGTTGCGTCGCCCGGCAAAGTCGTGGTATGTGCCGACCTGGTCGGCGTCGCGGTGGACAGTCCGAAACGCGTCCACCACGCGCGGTGACGGCGCGGCAGCGGTGGCTGTCTGAGTCCGTGGCGGTAGCGGACGTCCGGTGAGCAGCAAAACGACGGAATTGTCTTCGACGGCATTGAAATCGCCCGTCAGAACCACCGGATCCGAGTGCGTTCGGCTGGCGACGCGCTCAGCCAAGAGCCGGACGCTTCGCTCCCTGGCGGGCTGATGCCCCGAGGAGAAGTGCACATTGAACAGGTAGAACGCCTGATCGCCGTTGCGGTCGTGCAGGTGTGCCCAGGTGCAGGTTCGCGGAAACTTATTGCCCCAGTGCATCGAGCCGGGCACCTCGGGCGTTTCGGAGAACCAGAACGTTCCTTGCTCGCCCACGCTGAAACGGTCCAGCCGATACAGAATCGCGCAGTACTCGCCGAGCTTCTCGCCGAACCGTCCTACACCTACCTCGCCGTAGTGCGGCAGCGCGGCGTGGATATCGTCCAGTTGGGCGCGGTTGGCCTCCTGCAAGCCGATCAGGTCCGGCTCATGTCGCCTGATTACGTCGAAGACGATGTCGCGGCGATTCCGCCAGTAGTTGCGGGTGTCGTGCAGCGAGTGCATCCGTGGCTTGAACCACCGGCCGTAGACGTGCGTAAGAAGCTCATCGACTCCGTCGCCCCCGAGCCGGACATTGAAGGACATGACACGGATGTCGCCGTCGCAGCGTGCCGGCTGTGAAGAGGTTTGGGCGCGGACTACGACCGCGCCGGCCGTCAGGACGGTGCACAGCACGGCGGCGACGGATCGACTCGTGCACATCTCGGTGCTTCCGATGCGGACTTCAGAATCCGGGCAGAAACTCTCGCTCGGCCTCGAACAACTCGCCGACCATCTGCTTGATCTCGGCGGGGCAGCACACCGCAGCCGTCAGCGGGTCGAGCATCAGCGCGTGGACAGCCGCCTCGCGCGACTTCTCGATGCAGGCCGTCGCCGCCAGGTCGTACATCCGCATGTTCCAGTCGCATACGGCTGCGCACTGAGATGGAAGCGGGCCGAAGTGCGTCGGATGCACCCCGTTGCGGTCGACCATGCACGCTACCTCGACCACGCCGCCCTGCGGCAGATTCTCGATCAGCCCGGTGTTGGGCATCGTGCCGTAGATGGTGATCGGATCGTGCGTTTCCATGGCCTGGACGATGTAGCTGGCGTATTCCCAGGAGCGGTCCAGCGAAACCTCCTCCTCGCCGGCAAGGATTTTGCGGTTCATGGCGTCGTGGTTGGCCCGCCACTTCGGCCAGCCGTCGGCGTAGAAGCTGCTGGCCCCGCGGTATCCCTCGCGGCAGTACTTCTTGATCAACTCCGGGCGCTTGCGGTAGTAGGGCAGGTACTCGCTGAGATGTCCGCTCGACTCGGTGATGAAGTATCCGAAGTGCTGCATCATGTCGAAGCGAACGACGTCCTGCTCGTACAGTTCCGGGTCGTTTTGGATCTTCCGACACAGTACGGGATAGAGGTCTTCGCCGTTGTGCCTCAGCTCGGTGAACCAGGCCAGGTGGTTGATACCGCCGCACTTCCACCGCATTTCAGCGTATGGCACGTCGGCGTAGCGGGCGAGGCCGTGACTGGTGCCCTGCACGCTGTGGCAGAGCCCGACGAGGTTGGCGCCGCTGGTGCGTGCCGAGGCCAGGCACATGATGCTCATCGGGTTGGTGTAGTTGAGAATCCAGGTGTCGGGACAGAGTTCTTCGATGTCCTTGAGCACATCGAGGAACACCGGCACCGTTCGCAGGGCCTTGAACAGGCCGCCGGGCCCGATCGTGTCGCCGATGCACTGCTCGACGCCGTACTTGGCGGGGATGTCGTTGTCGTGCCGGACGCACTGCAAGCCGCTTACCTCGATGCAGTTGATGATGTAGTCGGCGTCGGCCAGCACCTTGCGTCGATCGGGTGACGCGCTGACCGTCCAGCGCTTGCCCATTTTCCCGACGATCATCTCGGCGATCTGGTGCTGCAACTCCAGACGTTCCTCGTCGATGTCCACCAAGGCCATCTCGCCGATGTCGGCGCCGGGGATGCTCATCACGTCGGCGAAGAGACGGCGGAAAAAGGCGCTGCCCGCGCCGAGGAAGACGACCTTGATGGGTCGCTGTACCGCCGGCAGGATGCCCAGGTTGTCGGCCTTCTGCATGTGGGCCTCGTGCCCTTCCACTTTTTTCGACATTACAAATACCTTTCCTTTGTCCTACGCCGGCTGCTCGGGCCGACCGTGGCCGGGCATCTTACAATCGCCGACGGCCGAGTGCAAAAAAGGGGCTGCCTTCGGTCAGGCCACAACGGGGCCAGAAGCGAACCGCGCCGGATTTCGCAGATGAGTCGCCGGTTCGGGGCGATCCTCGACTTGGATGTACGTACGTATGAAGATGTGGCGGCTGCAATCCTGAGTGATGTGTTTGATGGGTGAGCGCAGGATCAAGGCTTGCCGATGCGCATTGCCCCTGGTCTTCGGCTGGAGTTCTGCGAGGTACGCGTACGAGTTGGCGAGGCATGCATCAGATGTCTGGCTGGTAGGAACCCCAGTCTGGTGCGGGCAACAGCTTGTAGCCAGTCCAGCCTGAAATTGGCCGGCTGGTTGCTGTCCGGGTGCCGCACCCGCTCAGCCTTGCATCTTCCGGGCGGATCAGGATTTTGTGTCGCAAAGGGCCGTCGGCGCGCACTATAGGGTGAGGATTCGAATCCCTCATCGTTGGAGACAGGTCCATGTGCCGAACTGATCGAGAATACGTCGAATGCTGCCTGGACGGGCACCCGGACACGTTCCGCCAACTGGTCGTACGGTATCAGGGCGTGCTGCTGTCGTACCTGACCGGGCGGCTGGGCGACCGGGACCGAGCCGAGGAAGCGGCCCAGGAGACGTTGGTGCGGGCCTATTTCGGCCTGTCGAAGCTGAAGCAGGCGGAAACGTTCTGCTCGTGGCTGCTGGGGATTGCCACCCGGGTAGCAGGGCAGCAGCAGCGGGTAGACCATCGACGGCGAGAGGTCGCCCGGGCCTGGGCCGAACGCGGACCGGACCCGGAACTGTCGCAGGACTACGGCCTGGAACGGGCGGTAGCGGGCCTCCCCGAGCCGTACCGGCAGGTGACGCTGCTGCGGTATTACGGCGGGCTGTCGTGTGCCCAGGTGGCCGAGGAGTTGGAGGTGCCCCTGGGTACGGTGACCAAACAACTCTCGCGGGCCTACGGCCTGCTGCGAGAGACGCTGCGTCAGGGCCAGGACGCCGACGAAGATCGTGAGGTGCTTCGATGAACTGCGCCGAATGCCGAGAGGAACTGGTTGCCTACGTCGAAGGGCTGTCGGGCCCCCAGAGCCGGCAGGATGTCGCGCGGCATCTGGAAGAGTGTGCGGCCTGCCGCGACGAGCTGGCCGAGCTGACCGAGCTGCGCGACCGTCTGGTCGAGGACGGACAGGCTGTGGGGCATCGGTCTCTCGAAACCCCGGTGATGGACAGGATCGTTCGGGAGGGAACCTTTAAGCTAAGGACATTTCAGATGAGAAAGAGATATGGAAGAGCGGGTATTGGTCTCGTCGCGGCCGTGGCGGCTGTGACGGCGCTGGTGGTCGTGTGGCCGGGACCCGGCAACGGTGTGGCGACGGCGGCCGAGGTGCTGGCCCGAGGCATCGACGCCATTGCCCATCTGCAGTCGGTCTACATCCAGGCGCGGATGCGGACCATCGCCCAGGACAACTTCGAACTGATCGGGCTGGACTACGATTTCGTAGACCACCAGATCTGGAAGCAGTTCGGCGACCTGCCCCGCTGGCGGATCGAGAAGCCGGGACGTGTGGTGGTCATGGACGGCGAATCGGCTCTGCTGTGGATCAAGTCGGCCAACAAGGCCTTCAAGGCAGGCCCGAACTCGGGGGTCGTTGAGTGGTTGCGGCCGCTGCTCGATCCGCACAATGTGCTCGAGAGCGAGCAGCGCCTGGCCCAGGAGCGGGGATCGGAGTTGAGCCTTTCCCGCGAGAAGGGCTCGGACGGCAGGGGCGAACTGGTGCTGACCGTCGAAGCCAAAGCCCGGGGCGACTTCACCAATGACTGGCTGAAAAACAAGTCGATCTCGGCTTCGGACAACCGCCGGGTCTATCGGTTCGACGCCGACACGCATCTTCTGAAGGCGTTGCAGGTGTACGTGCACGCCGAGACGGGAGACGTGCTGGTGTTCGAGATCACGCAGATCGACTACGACGCCGACATCGATCCGTCGCTGTTCTCGCTGACGCTGCCGGAGGACGTGGTGTGGTTCCAACGGCCCGACGTGCTGCCGGACAACGAGACGTACGCCGGCATGGAGCCCGACGAAGCGGTCCGCGCGTTCTTCCAGGCCTGCGCCGATGAAGACTGGGATGAGGTATTGAAGTACTGGCCGATGACCGCGCTCAGTCAGGAATTCAAGGAGGGCCTTGGTGGGCTGGAGATCGTCAGCCTCGGCAAGCCGTTCCAGTCGGGCCGGTATCCAGGCTGGTTTGTCCCGTACGAGATCAAGCTGAAATCCGGCAACGTCAGGAAGTGGAACCTGGCGATCCGCAATGACAATCCGGCGAAACGCTGGCAGGCGGATGGGGGCCTCTAAGGCGGCCAGCAGTTTTCGTGCAGCGGACGCGGCGAGAGACTTCGTCGCGTCCGCTCTTATTGTGCTCGATCGGCGGCTCGGTCGTACTGGAACGCCGGGGCGGATCGAAGGCATGCCTTCTGCAATTGCTCGTCGACCAGATCGCGGTAGGCCCCCGGCCGGCGGGCACGCAGAGTTGGCTCGTCGCCCGGGAAGCACTGTCGCTGAAGCGCCGGGTCGAGCGACACCGTCAGATGTTGACGCCGACCCACGCGCCCCCGCGACTCGCCGATCATTCGGCCAAGCGGGTCGATCGCGCAGCAGATGCCGCTGTAGCCCCACTCGGGTGGACGGCCGGGTACGTGGGGCTGGGCGTGGCTGACCGACAGCACGAACAGCCGGTTGTCTTGCGCTCGCGCTCGCAGGGCGACCAATCGCTCCAGCCGCCATGCCGCTCGGCTGAGCGGCAGCGAGGTAAACGGCGCCAAGAGCAACTCAGCCCCACGCAGGGCCAGGATGCGGGCGCACTCCGGCAGCATGTTGTCACGGCAGATGGAGATGCCGACGCGAACGAACCCCAGATCGAAGACGGGAAAGAGCTGCCGATCGCGACTGGATTGGCGACCTTCGTGAACCTTGCGGTACGCACCGAGCATGCCTTTCGGCCCAACCAGCGCCTGGGTGACGTACACGTTGCCCCGGTTGCGCTCGTAGAGACCAACGGCCAGGACCAGCTTCGTCCGCCGTGCGATGCGTCCGAGTTCGCGCATGGGCGGGCTGCCCAGCTCGAGCGCTACGTCTTCTACGCACGGTGTTTTGGCCGACGTGGGCCAGTCGGCCCCGGTCAGGCAGCACTCGGGCAACAGCAACAGGCGGGCCTGCTCGGCGGCGGCGCGTTCGGCTGCGTTGCGGATCTTCGCCAGGTTCGCATCGATCTGGGCCCATCGGGCCGACGTCGACGCAACTGAGACCTTAATGGCTTTCATATCAGGCACCTTTGCCGAATCAGCGACTCGGCGTCTCTCTCGGCACAGGACCGAACTGCTCGACCCGCCGGCCCATCTTCAGGATGCGTTCGAAAGGGGCGGCCGGCTGGCGCGGACCACATCGTCGGGCGTACCCCCGCGCATGGCCGTCAACATCCGCTCTTTAGACGTCATGGTTGCTGCTATCCGCGCCCGGTGTTTCTTGCGCCGAAGCATTCGACGCCCGTTCGCTGCTGAGTCAAATGTCGTACGACACGATGTCTGTCAAGGCGCTCCGGCCGACGCCTGCGACCAGGGCGGTCACATCGGCAGGCACCCGAGCATTGACGTCGAGCATATCTGGCATTATTAGTGTCTGTAGATCGAAGGGGCAGATTCTGTAGTAGTCGTTGCAGTGCGGATGATCCCGGTCCTCGAAGCGGGCGGGATCAGGGGACTATCGTGGCTCGCACGCAGGGACAAGGCAAGTCGTCGTCGGACGATCCGATCCGAATCCTGCACCTTTCGGACTTCCATTTCAGCGCCAAACGTTGCTGGGACTCGGACTCGGTGCTTGCCAGACTCACAGAGGCCATTGCCGAGATGGTCAGCGGCGGCCTCGCCCCCGACGTCGTGGCCATCACCGGCGACATCGCGCACAAGGGGTGCGCCGAAGACTACGAGCAGGCCCGCCGCTGGATCGATGACAAGCTGCGCCCGGTGCTTCCGAGGCGGTTTCCGCCCGACAGGATCCTCATCGTACCCGGCAACCACGACGTCGACCGCGAGGCCGTGAACCTAACCGCTCGCGCCGTCCAGTCTGAACTGAGCGTCGGGGTCGACCAGGACGCCATCGCAGAGGTGTTGCAGGACCCGGAGCAGCGAGATGTCCTGCTCAAGCGTCATAACGCCTACATGGACTTCGCCAACGCCCTGCGCAAGGCAGCCGACGCACTCGACGTCCCCTGGTGGTCGACCACGCTGAAGCTGCGCGGGCAGCGCGTGCACGTCGCCGGGCTGTGTTCCTCGTGGACGTCGTGGTGCGACGAAGACGACGCCAAGCTCTTGGTCGGACGGTGGCAGGTCAACGAACTGCTCAAGGGGTCCAACAGCGCCGACTGGTCGGTTGCCCTGCTGCACCATCCCTGGGCCTCGCTCGTCCCTTCTGACGCGGAAGAAGTCGAGGCCGAGGTACACCGCCGCTGCCATGTCGTCCTGCGCGGGCATCTGCACAGGCAGCGGTCCCGCGCGATCTACGATCCCGGCGACGTGTGCCTCGAACTGGCAGCAGGCTCGGCCTACGCCGGCAGTCGCTACCCCAACGCCTTCCAGCTTGTGACACTCCACCCGGACCAGCACAGAGTGGACGTGCATTTCTGGCTGTGGCGGGACGGACGATGGATTCCCGATCGCAACGCGTATCCCCAGTTGCGCGACAACGTGGCGACCTTCCTGCTGGATGTTCCGCCTGCCGCGGCGGCGCCTGCCGTGCAGGCAAGGCCCGTCGACATCGGCAACTACCTCCGCTCGCTGCGAGAGCGCACGGCCTATATCGACATCCGAGGCCTCCAGGTCGGCAGCGGCAGGGCGAATCGCTTCCTGATTGACGAGCTATACATCCCGCTGACCACATCCGCCCCTGCAAGGGACAAAGACCCCAAGCGCGACACCGTGCGCGACCTCCGCGTCGAGCTGGACGAAGCCCTCGAAAATCGCCGCCTGGTCATCGTGGGCGATCCCGGTGCGGGTAAGACCACCTTCCTCTGCCGTATCGCCAACCTGCTCTGTCGAGCCCTGATGGGCGACGACCCCGCCGCCCGCCGGCGCCTGAGACTTGACGGCAAACCGTTTCCCATCCTGATCCGGCTCGCCGAGCTGGCCGAGCACATCGAGGGTTGTCGCCGCCGCGACAACGGCCCGGTGCCCGCCGATTCGCCCGCCTGGCTGCCACACTTTCTCGCCACAACAAGCGAGGAATCCGGAGCGGGTCTGGACGAGTCGTTCTTCCGCGAGCAACTTCAGGGTGGGTCGGCCATGGTCCTGCTCGACGGGCTGGACGAAGCGGCGTCCGAGCGGCAGCGCAAGTTGCTGGCGAGCCTCGTGCAAAAGGCCAGCCGCGACGCATACGGCAAATGCCGGTTCGTGCTCACCAGCCGGCCCGCCGCCTACCAGGGCGAGGCGGTACTGCCCGACTTTGCCCACGCTCGGATCGACGCGCTGGAGCCCGAGGCCATCGAGACGTTCCTCACGCGTTGGTGCGAAGCTCTGTTCGCCGACAGCCCCGCCCAGCTACGAGGGCACCTGCGGGAGCTGCTGGTCGCGCTTCGGCGGCCCGAGATCCGGCGGATGGCCCGCAACCCGGTGATGTTGACCGCGCTGGCGGTGGTTCACTGGAACGAGAAGCGCCTGCCCGAGCAGCGGGCCGACCTCTACGAGTCGATCATCCTCTGGCTGGCTCGTTCGCGTGAAGACAGGCCGGGCCGCCCGCCGCCGGAGCGCTGCGTCGCCCTGCACCAGGAATTGGCCCTGGCCATGCAGGATCACCCCGACGGGCGGCAGATGCAGGTGCCCAGGTACTGGGCCGGCACGGCGATCGCCCGGGAGTCGCGCGATGAGCCGGAGCACGAACGAGTCCGCCTAGCCGACGCTTTCCTGCGCCAGGATGAGTTGGACAGCGGCATCGTCGTCGGTCGCGGCGACCACGTGCGATTCTGGCACCTGACCTTTCAGGAGTACCTGGCGGCCAGGGCCATGGGCTCACGGAGCGAAGACGAGCAGCGCGGGCTGCTGTTCGCTCAGCCGCAGAAGTTGTATGAGCCTCAGTGGCGCGAGACTGTCCTGTTGCTGGCCGGCGTCCTCCATCACCAGGGGGTCCGCCGCGTCGACGCGATGTTCTCGGCCATCCTCGACGGTCTCGACCAAGACGCTTCGCTGGCCGATCAGGCGAGGTGTTTCGGGCTTCTCGGTGCGGCCGTTCGGGATCTGGGGCCGGTCAACTACAAGCCCGCCGATAGGCGCTATCAGCGTGTGGCCGACGAGGTGATGGGCATTTTCGATGCAGAGCGGTCGCGATCGGTCGACATCAAGGTGGCCATCGCCGCCGCCGAGGCGCTGGGCCAGGCGGGCGACCCGCGGCTCACCGACCGCGCCCTCGACGCGAACTGGGTCGACATCCCCGCGGGTGACTTTTTGATGGGAGCCCAGCGCGACGACTCTTCGCAACCCAACTACAACCCCGAGGCATACCCCGACGAGTCGCCCGTCCACAAAGTACGTCTGGCGGCCTACCGCATCGCGCGATATCCCGTGACCGTCGCCGAGTACGCCCGCTTCGTCGAAGACGGCGGCTATGCAAACGAGCAGCATTGGCAGGCCGGCGGGTTCGGTGAGCGGCAGGAGCCGGATGAGTGGGCCGAGCAATTGGCCCACCCCAACCGCCCGGTGACCGGCGTGAACTGGTTCGAGGCGGCCGCTTACGCGGCCTGGGCCGGGTGTCGCTTGCCCAGCGAGGCCGAGTGGGAGCGGGCGGCCCGGGGAACCGACGGCCGTCGATACCCCTGGGGAAACCACGAGCCGACCCCGTCGCTGGCGAACTATGGACTCGAGGTCGGATGTCCTACGCCGGTGGGTGTCTATCCTCGCGGCGGGACACCCGATGGAATCCTGGATCTGGCGGGCAATGTCTGGGAATGGTGTCAGGATGCGTGGCGCGACAACTACGATGGCGCTCCAATAGACGGCAGCGCGTGGACGAAGGGAGGTGCCGAAGCAGGCCGTGTTTTGCGCGGTGGCAGTTGGGTCAGCAATCCGTACTACTGCCGCTCTGCGCTTCGCGGCGACGCCGGGCCCGACTACCGCAACTACCTCAGCGGCGGGTTTCGTTGTGCGGCGGGGACTCACTAGCCCTTTGCTCTTTGGGTCTTTTACTCTATGGGTCCAGGGGCGAAGCCCCTGGTCGCGGCCCGCAGGGCGGGTTCTCTCGGTCTGAGCTTGTCGAAGACCACCCTCCTTGCATCCGAATTGATTCACGGCCCTGCTACGCAGGACCGTGCCACCCGATGTCTATCATATGTCACAACTCTATTCGTGTCGCAGCGCGACAATCGGGTCGAGGGTGGCGGCGCGGACGGCCGGGTACAGGCCAAAGACGATGCCCACCGACATGCTGATCCCCACCGACAGCACGAGGCTATACAGCGTCACCACGGTAGGCATGCCGGCCAGATAGGTAACCAGCCAGGGGATCACCAGGCCGATGCCTATGCCGATCAAGCCGCCGAGGCTGGACAGGACGACCGTTTCGATCAGGAACTGGCCTACGATCTGCCTGCGCTTGGCGCCGATGGCCCGACGGATACCGATCTCGCGGGTGCGCTCGGTGACCGAGGCCAGCATGATGTTCATAATGCCGATGCCGCCCACGAGCAGGCTGATTCCCGCAATCGAGCCGAGAACGACGTTGAACGTTCGCTTGGTGGCCTCGGCCTGGCGGAGCAGGGCGAGCGGCACGCTCAGGCGGTAGTCGGTCTTCTTGTGGAACCGTTTGAGCATAGCCGCGATACCGGCGGCGACGGGCTCGACGTCGGTCAGTGACCGCACCTGGACGATCATCTGATGCAACTCGACCAGCTCCTGCTCGCGAGATCCGGCGCTTCGGCGGACGCTAATATCGCCGAATCGCTGGCGGGCGACGTTGAGGGGGATATAGGCGTCGACTTCCTGGTCGGGCGTCTGAATGCCGCCGGCCTGGATGTCCTCGCTCTTGACGATGCCGACCACCTCGAAGTAATCGCTGCCGATCCGCAGCGACTGCCCGAGGGTGGCTTGGGTCGCCAGCAGCCGCCGGGCGCCGTACTCGGTCAGCACGACCGCGTTGGCGTGATGGTCCACGTCGCGGCGCAACAGCACGCGTCCGGCGATGACGGGCCTCTGCACCAGCTCAAACCACTCGGGCGTGGTGCCCACGATGCGCAGCTCGAGCACCCGCTCACCGAGGCGGCCGTCCCGGCGGATCAGCTTGACGGGTACCGTGCGCTCCACCGCTTCGAAGCTCTCCTGCATTCGCAGTTCGTCTTCGTAAAACAGCCCGTAGACGCTCATCATCGCCCGGACCGTGCCGCTGGCTTCATCTTCCGCCGCCTTGACCGACGTGACGATGATGTTGTGGCTGCCGAGCTTTCGAATCTGCGCCAGCGCCTCCTTGCTGGCGCCCTCGCCGACGGCGAGCATCGCCACCACGCTGCCCACACCAAACACCACGCCCAGCATCGTCAGGAACGAGCGCAGCTTGTGGAGCATCAGGTTCTTGATGCCCAGGCGAATGTTGCGCACGACCCGGAGTTGGCGCATCAGTCCCGCCCTTCGATGCGCTCGATCAGACCGTCGCGCAGGTGCAGGCTATGCGAGGCATGTTCGGCAACCGTAGACTCGTGCGTAACGGTAATGACGGTCTTGCCTTGCGCGTTGAGTTCACACAGCAATGCCATGATTTGCACGCCCGTGGCCGTGTCCAGGTTTCCCGTTGGTTCGTCGGCAAGCAGGATCGGTGAATCGTTGGCCAGGGCTCGGGCGATAGCGACGCGCTGCTGCTGCCCGCCCGAAAGCTCGGTGGGCCTATGGTCCAGACGGTCGCCCAAACCCACCCGCTCGGCGAGTGCGGCCGCCCGCCTCGTACTTTCCTTGGCATCCCAGCCGAGGTAATAGAGAGGCATCTCTATGTTCTCGCACACCGTCAGTTGGGGGATCAGATTGAAGCTCTGGAAGATAAACCCCAGATGCCGCAGCCGGAATTCGCTAAGGGCGTTGTCGTCCAGGACGGCCACGTCCTGGCCTTCCAGCAGATAACGGCCGCCGGTAGGCCGGTCCAGACAGCCCAGCAGGTTCAGCATCGTGCTCTTTCCCGAGCCGCTGGGGCCCATGATGGCCCAGAAGCTGCCCCGGGAAAACGTCACCGTCACGCCCGCCAGCGCCCGCACCTGATAGGTGCCCATTTGGTAGACCTTGTGCACGTCGTGCAGTTGGACAATACCGTCGGTGGCTGCCGTTTGTTGCATCAGGCTGGTCGGTGCCGTCGTCATCGGCCCTGGTCGGCGGCGGGTTGCGTCGTCTCCTGCCGTTGGCGTGAGCGTCTCTGCCTGAGTTGCTCGCGCTGCTCGGGGGAGAGGTTCTCGAACTGTCTGCGCCGCTGCTCTCGCTCCTCGGGCGTCATCTCCCGCGACGGCCGGCGACGGCTCGACCGTTCGGCCTCGCCCTGCTCACCGCCGTTTCCGCGTCGGGCGCGTGGCTGCCCGTCGGCGCGATCGGCGGGACCCGGTAGGGTGCGGGTCGCGTCGGGTGCTGGGCGAACGTCGGGTGAGCCGGCCAGCTCGGAGCTTTCGGTCGGCTCAGCCACCGGCTTCTCCACGGTGCCGGCGGCCGCCAGCGGCGGTGTGAGTGAGACCGTCTGCCCGGGTTCGAGGCCGCTGACGATGCGTACCATGCGGTTGTTGTCGAGACCCAGTTCTACGGTTTGCGGCTTTACCTGGTTATCCTCTACAACAAAGACGGTCGGCTTGCCGCCGACGCGTATCACCGCTTGCACGGGCACGGAGATGGCGTCTTCGTACCGGTCCACAAGAATCTCGGCCTGACAGCTCATCCCCGTACGGACGCCTGTCCCACTCCCCTCGAGATCGATCTGAGCGCTATAGACCTTCAGGTCGGGGTTCAACCACATGCTCTGGGCGTCCGGAAGCGGCGCGATCTTGGCCACGCGGCCGGTGAACGTTTTGCCCGGCAGCGCATCGACGGTCACCCGAACGGCAAGGCCGAGGCTGACCTTGTCCAGGCTCGCCTCGTGAATGTTGATCTCGGCCATCATCGCGTCGGCGGTGGGCAGGTAGATCAACTCCTGACGTTCGCGTACGCTCTGGCCTTCGTCCAGCGGCTCGGTATTGCCGTGCCGACTGCGTTGGGCAGAGGTGGCGTAGACCACCATGCCGTTGATCGGCGCGTAGATCTTGGCCTTGGTGATCTGCTGTCCGATCTTGTTGAGCTTGTCCTGCTGCTGCCGGAACTCGGCCTCCTTAGCCTTCAGGTCGGCTTCGGCCTGAACGGTGTCGGCGATGGCCTTGCGCTCGACCCGCTCCAGAGCCATATGGGTCTGGTCGATGTCGCTCTGCAACTGGGCAAGTTTGCGCTTGTACGTGAAGTCCTTCAACAGGTCACGCGTGGCGGTAGCCAACTCGTAATCCAGTTGCGCCCGATGCGCCGCGAGCGTGTCGGCCTCCAACTCGGTCCTGGAGACGTACTGCTTTTCCGAAAGCGCCTTCGACGACTCGAGGTTATTCTCGGCCCGTTCCTTTTCTTCTTCAGCCAGGGTGATGCGTGACTCGGCCTCCTTCAGCTCCTTTGGGAATTCGCCTTCCAGGTACTGGGTGAGGTCTTCCTGGGCGAACTGATCGGCCAGCTTCGCCGCGGAGATATCGCTGCTGGCTTGGCTCTTGACCACCTCCAGATTCTCGCGGGCGCGGATGAAGGTGGCCTCGGCGTTCTGGACCCGTATCTGCTGGTCTACTTTCTGATCTTCCAGCCCGCTGGCATCCAGCTCGACCAGCAACTGGCCCTCTTTTACGAGCGCGCCTTCAGGAATCAGGTAGATGATCGTCGTCTGCCCCTCGACCTCGCTTTTGAGGATCTTCTGCTCGCGCGGCTTGATCGTGCCACTCTCGGTGACGCTGATGGTCAGCGGCCCGCGCTGAACGACGAACTGCGGGGTGTTGTCGCCCGAGCCGCCCTCGCGAACCGCTCGACCCGACACCAACGCCCCCAAAGCCGCCGCTGCCGCGATCAGAACGACCAGCAAGACCGTCCACCTTCGCATCCCCGCACGTATGATTCTGTTAGCCTTCATTTCTTACGATCTCCAGCGGGTCATCGTGCCATATGTCCTGTCGCCATCCCCATTCAGGGTCCCGACATTAATCATATGGCCAGTTAGCAGCGACTGCTGTGGGCCTCCACACACTATTATCGCCCAGCAGGGGACACGCTGCAATGGCCGTTCGCTTCGCCCGGCCTCCGCTAAGACGTCCTGTGCGGTTCCGACTCACTGATCGGCACCCCGTGCCACACCTGCCGGCGGCGTTGCTCCCGTTGGCGGTCGGTACGCCGGCAGGGGGGCGGTGCGGCTGGGCTTCGCGATCGTTGAGCACGCCATCTGCCGCTCTTGGCCGGACGGCTGCGACCGGTACAATGCCGCAAATATCACGCTGACTTCGTGGAGCGCCTGTCATGTCGAACGAATATGGGCCGCACGCGGCTGCACGGATTTGCATCGATGCGGGGGACGCGCAGGGCGCGTTGGAGCTATGGAGGCACAGCCTCGGTCACGGGGGGATCAATTCGCTGCCGCTGCCGGACCGCGTGGTCGATGGTGTTCGGCGCCTCGGCCCTCGCCTGGTCCGCATCTTCATCCAGGAGTTTTTCAACATCTATCCCGAGCGAGGGCGCTTCGACTGGTCGCGTCTCGATCCGTACATGCAGGCCCTGGCCCGCACCGGCGCGAAGGTGGCCGCTGCCATCACCATCAAGCCGAAACCGCTATACCCGACCGTCGATCAAAGCGTGTGGCGTCCGAACGACGTCCGACAGTGGCAGCAGGTCATCGCCGAACTGGTCCGCCGCTACAGCGTCGAGCAGCCAATCGTCACCCATTGGGAGATCGGCAACGAGCCGGACATCGGCGAGGATGGCGGCTGTCCCTACCTGATCCGCGACGGCGAGGAGTACGGCCAGTACTACTCGATGACGGTCGAGCCCATCCTGCGCACCTTTCCGCAGGCGAAGGTGGGCGGTCCGGCCATGGCTGTCATGCACCACGATCCCCTGTTGGGCTTCCTGAAGTATTGCCGACGCACGGGTGCCCGGCTCGACTTTGTTTCGTGGCATCTGTACCACTCCGATCCCGGGCGTCATGCCTTCCTGGTCGAGGTGGCCGATATCCTCTGCCGCGAACTGCTCGGGCGCCGACCCGAGTTTTTCGTCACCGAATGGAACCGCCGCCTGGGCGGCTCGACCGAGGACGCTGCCTTCGACGCACGCCGCGCCGCCGCGGTGGCGGCCGCCATCCTCGACATGCGCCGCGCCGGGCTCGACGGATCGTTTTACTACCACATCTGGGACCAGGCCTGCGTTCCAACCGACTTTGAACCATTCTTCTCGCCGCGAGGCGTTGCCAACATGATCCGCCACTGGAACGAGACGCCGCACCGCCTGGGCCTGTTCGGCGTGAATGGCGAGGTCCGCCCGCAGTATTTCGTCTACTGGATGCTCGCCCAACTCGGCGACGAGCGCCTCGCCGCCTCGTGTGACGACCGCGACGTCCGCGCGCTCGCCGGCCGGAGCGGATCGGATGTGTGCGCGCTGGCTGTCAATTACAGCCTGGACGAACGCGCCCACCGGGTCGCCGCGCTCCACTTCTCCAAGCTGGTGGCCGGACCTAAGCGCGTTACCGTCTACCGCATTGACTCCCAACGACGCTGGGACTCCGACTCGCTCGAACTGCATCCCGTCGAGCAGCGCAACACCTACGCCCGAGACGAGCTGTTCTGCGAGGTGTTGCTGCCGGCTGACAGCGTCGCCCTGATCCGGCTGTCCGACACGTCTTCAGACGCGCTACCGTAAAACACGCGACGCGAGCCCACAGAGCCTCTGTGCGCCGGGCATTGCGAGCGCAATCCCGGCGCGCCGGGACGCGCCCTACGGCGGATGCGACGGTCAATCCCGGCGCGTTCGATCCCGGCGAGCCGGGATGCCACCCAAGACACCTACGGGAACACTGCTCTAACGCCGAGGCACACGGTCAGCTGCGGCGAGGGTCGCCATGTTGTGGGTGGTGGCGTAGACTGACTGCGACGAACACGAAGGAGGTGTCGAGTGGCTGAGAATCCACCGCGGCTGGTGGGCAAACGCATCGCGCTGCTGGCCGTCGACGGTGCACACGAGCACGAGTTCTGGGTGCCGTACTATCGCTTCAAGGAGGAGGGCGCCACGCTGATCGTCGCCGGACTCGAGGCTGATCGCATCTACCACGGCGAGGGGCGATGCGGCAAGGACGGGCTGGCCCTGGCGAAGACCGACAAGGCGATCGCCGATCTGCGGGCCGATCAGCTCGATGCCCTGGTCATTCCGGGCGGCATCTTCGGCCCGCTGTATCTGCGAAACGATTCAGCCACGCTCGAACTGGTACGCCGGATGAACGCACGCGAGAAAATCATCGGCGCCATCTGCCACGCCCAGTGGGTGCTGGTCAGCGCCGACATCCTGCGCGGGCGCCGGGCCACCAGCCCCGACGACATGGCCGTCGACATGAAAAACGCCGGGGCCGACTGGGTCAATCAGGAGGCTGTCCGCGACGGGCACCTGATTACGGCCATTTACTTCGGCTACCTGCCGGCGTTCCTGCGACTGTTGATAGACGCGATCGAGCAGCGGTAGGCCGTGTTGAGGCTTTGGCCGACGAACAGGTGTCTTGCTGAGAACTTCACCAAGAGGCGTCTATGACCGGACGAGAGCGAATCCAAGCGGCCTTTCAGTTTCAGCCGACCGATCGCGTGCCGATCTTCGAGCAGACGGTCGCCAGCAAGGTGGCGTCGCAGGCGTTCGGTCGTTCGCTGGATATCGGCGGGGGCGATCTGCGCTGCAAAGAGGCTGTCGCCTCGCTTGCCGGCGAGCAGGCCCACCGCGAATTCGTCGCCAAGATGCTGGGCGACATCGCGTGGCTTTACCGGCAGATGGGTTTCGACATGATCCGCATGCCCTGGCGTGAGAAGCGCAAGCCCGCCAGAAAGATCGACGAGTCGACCTACTTCTTCGGCAGCGAGGACGGAGCCTGGTCGCTCGCGCGCTACAGCCTGGAGGCAGCGAGTTGGCACGAGGTGGACAATCATCTCAGACGCGGCGGGGGCGACGTGCTGGTGCCAGAGATTCGATCGGCCGTCGAGTCGTTCGACGGCCCCAAGCCGCCATCCGACGACGAGCTGGCCGACTGGGACGAGCTGTGCCGACTGGCCGGCCCGGACCTGTGCAGGGCCTGCGGCTGCGGGGGCGTGGGCGTGCTGATGTACGAGCCGGCGTGGCTGGAGGCGATGATGCTCTATCCCGACCTTGTGGGTGAGTATTTGTCGCACCGTTGCGAGGAACAGCTTCTGGCCATCGAGGTGTATCATCAGCACGGGGCCGAGGTTTGCCTGGCCGGCGGCGATCTGGCGATGAACACGGGGCCGGCCTACTCGCCCGCGATGTTTCGGCGCCTGGTGCTGCCACACCTGAAGCGGATCACCGCCAAATGTCACGAGCTGCAAATGCACTATATCTTTCGCACCGACGGCTGGACCTGGCCCATTGGCGACATGCTCTTCGAGGAGTCGGGCGTGGACGGCTACGGCGAGATCGACCGCCAGGCGGGCATGAAGCTGGATGAGCTGCGCGCGCGATTCGGGCGTCTGTGCCTGTTCGGCAACGTGGATTGCGCCGCCGCTCTGACCCGGGGCACGGTTGACGACGTTCGCCGCACGACCGAGCAGAACCTGGCCGAGACCGGCGGGATCGGTCACGTGCTCGGCAGCAGCAACAGCATCGTCTTCGAGACGCCGCCCGAAAACCTGCTGGCCATGTTCGAAACCGCCAGAAACTGGCGCCGTTGACCCGGGCGGGCCTCGACGTAGCGCGGATTCGAGATCGAAGGGAGCTTGACCATGATTCGTGTCGCTATCATCGGGTCGCGTGGGCACATTAGCGAGGTCTTCGACGGCTGGCAGGCGGCAGGCGAGTGCGAGTTGGTGGGTATGGCAAGGGCCGATCGCTTCGACGACGTGAATCGATTCAGCAATCAGCCGGCATGGGGCCCCACGACGCGTGCGTATGACGATTACCGCCAGATGCTCGACGAAACCAAACCCGATGTGGCGTGCGTGGCCATGCAGTACTACCGCAATGCTGAAGTCATCGTCGAGGCCGCCAGCCGAGGCATCCATGTCATCGCCGAGAAGCCGGTGGCTACGACGCTGGACGATCTGAAGCGGGTTCGGCAGGCCGTCGCCCGGCATAACGTCCGCCTGACCGCCCTGCTGGCCATGCGATTGGACCCGCGCATCCATGCCGCCCGCCAAGCGGTGGCCGAGGGTCTGATCGGCGAGCCAATTCTCGCCTTCGGACAGAAGTCGTACCGCTTCGGCACCCGCCCCGACTTCTTCAGGCGGCGAGACACCTACGGCGGCACGATTCCGTGGGTGGCCATTCACGCCATCGACTTCGTTCGATATTGCACGCAACAGGAGTATCGAAGCGTTCGTGCCCTGCACGCCAACAAGGCGCATCCGAGCTATCCCGGCTGCGAGGACGCTGGCGCCCTGCTGTTCGAGATGTCCAACGGCGGCCAGGCCGTTATCAGCTTCGACTACCTGCGACCCGCCGCCGCCCCGACGCACGGCGACGATCGACTCCGCATCGCCGGATCGCAGGGCGTGGTCGAGGTTCGCCTGGCCGACGGGCTCTGCCAGATCATCACGCACTCGGACGGCCCGCGCGAATTGACGCGTCCGACCCCCGGGCAGTTCTTCGCGGATTTCGTCGGCGAGCTGCGCGGAGAAGGCCGGCATGTCGTCGGTCCGGACGAGGCGGTACGTGTCACCGAGATCGCCCTGAAGGCACGCGAGGCGGCCGACACCGATCAGATCGTGCCGTTGTGATGCTTGGCGCACAGCCACCGGTGCGTGGAATGGAGCAACGTATTGTGGACCGAATCCCCGAACCGGAGGTAATGGACGGCGGCGACGAGGCCAAGGCTTACGAGCAGGCCGACTTTGCCGAGGTTAACGAGGCCTTCGTCGAACGCATCGTCGAGTTGGGCGGACATCTCTCCCGCGCGTGTGTCGTCGACTTGGGCGCGGGCCCGGCCGACATTGCGGTTCGCCTGCTGCAACGTCGCCCCGACTGGCGCGTGACCGCGGTGGATGCGGCAGCCGCCATGTTTGCCCTGGCCCGGCAGCGCCTCGCCGGCGAGCCGCTGGGCGACAGGATCGACCTTGTGCTGGCCGACGCGAAGTCGCTGCCGTTCGACGACCACGCCTTCGACCTGGTGGTCTCCAACAGCATCATCCACCATCTCAACGAACCTGAATCGGTGTGGTTGGAGGTGAAGCGCGTCGCGCGGCCGGGCGCGGTCGTGCTCTTTCGCGACCTCTCGCGGCCCGACACGCCAAGTCGGGCTCGCCGGATCGTCGAGACGTATTCGGGCGACGAGTCCGACCTGCTCAAGAAGTTGTTCTACGATTCGCTGTTGGCCGCCTACACACCCGACGAAGTGCGTGGTCAACTTGCGGCGGCCAATCTGACCACGCTCCAGGTCGAGCACAGCAGCGATCGTCATTGGGACGTGTTCGGCCGAGTCTGAGAGGCTGCCATCCCCCGGTTCGAGCAAGGCTGACATGCTGAGTCCGGAGTGGGGTTCGATCACTCGAAGGTGAAGGCTGCTGGGCAATCTTTCGCCAGTTTGCACGCCTCGCACTTGGGCTTGCGGGCCGTGCAGATGCTTCGCCCGTGCAGAATCAGTGCATGACTGACGAACGCCCATTGCCTGCGTGGCAGGATCTGCATCAGGTCGGCCTCAATCCTGGTTGCGTCCTTGCTGTTCCGACCGTTCCAGGTGAGCCCAAGACGTTCGGCCAGACGCCCCACGTGCGTGTCCACGCAGACGCCCTCGTTCTTGCCGAACCATGTGCCCAGCACCACGTTGGCCGTCTTGCGGGCCACCCCACGAAGTTGCAGCAGGTGCTCCATCGTGTCGGGAACCTCGCCGTCGAACTGCTCGTCGATGGCCTGGCAGGCTGCCCGGATGCTCTTGGCCTTCTGCCGGAAAAAACCCGTTGACTGAATCTGCTTCTCCAGTTCCGCCTGGCTGGCGGCTGCGTAGTCGCGGGCGGTTCTGTATCGTTTGAACAGGTCGGGCGTCACCTGGTTGACTCGTTCGTCGGTGCATTGGGCTGACAGGATGGTCGCGATCAGCAGCTCCAACACGCTGTCGTGCCGCAGGGCAGTGGTCGCGCTCGGGTAGAGCTTCTTCATCGCTCGCACGATGCGCGCCGCCCGCAGTTTGCGTTGCTCCACGGTTTCGCGCTGCCTGCCCATCGTCTTTGGCGCCTGTTCGGGCAGCCGTTCCACCCAGTGTCCTACTTCGACGTCGCCTCAACTTTGACCAGCATCTCCACGCCGTGTCCCACGGGCACGGTCATGGCCCATAGGGACGGATGCGACCGGATATAGTCCAGCGCATCGCCGAACGCCTCCGGGTGCGAGATGACGTTGTCGATCAGAATGGTCGCCCGGTCGGTGAGCTTGTCCAGCAGAAGATCGATGTATTCCCGCGTGGGTTCCTTGTCCGCGTCGATAAAGACGAAATCGAACGGACCGTCCATTTCGGTCAGCACGTCGGTGATCTGCCCGACACGGGCCACGACCACGCCGTCCAGACCCCCCTGGCGGAGATGCTCCATCGCCTGGTCGCGCTTGCGCTGTTCCTTGTCGATAGTGATCAGCCGGCCGTGGTTTTTCCTCGCCGCCCACGCCAGCCACAGGCTGCTGTAGCCGTAGCTTGTCCCCAGCTCCAACAGGCGCGCAGCGCCGGTGGCCAGCGCCATGCTGTGCAGGAATCGGCCTTCCTCCGGCGGGATGTTCCATGCGTCGTCCCGCTGCTTGACGAAGTTCCACACCCGTTCAAGGGTGTCAGCCACCAACCTATCAGAATCAACATCCATGATTTTGCCTCGTGTCAGACTGCTTCCACTCGGTCGTCCGCCGCCCCGCTTCCCGCCGCTGTATTCGTGGCTGCGCACACCCGTGCCGCCAGGTTGCCCGCAACCGCCTCGATGGCATCCCGAGTGGCAAGGTCCAAATCGTTCAGCATCGCATCGGGCGTGCCTGCATCGCACGCCCGGCGGATGCCGACGTTCAGCGGGATCGAGCCCAGAAACGGCACACCGTACTGCTCGGCCAGCGCCGCCGCTCCACCCTTGCCGAACAGATCGTACTCCTTGCCGGTGTCGAGTGCGACAAAGTATGTCATATTCTCCACCACGCCGAGGCAGTGGACGCCGAGCTTCTCATACATCTGAATGGCCCGTCCGGCGTCCAGCCTGGCCACCTGCTGGCCGGTGCACACCACCACCGCGCCGGTCATCGGTATCGACTGCGAAAGCGTAAGCGGCACGTCGCCCGTCCCCGGCGGCAAATCCACGATCAGATAGTCCAGCTCACCCCAATCCACGTTCGACAGGAACTGTTTGACCACCCCGTGCACCATCGGGCCCCGCCAGACCACCGCGTCGTCCGGGTCCAGCAGGAATCCCATGCTCATGACTGACAGGGCGGCTACCTCAACGGGCAGAATCTTCCCGTCCCTGGCAAGCGGCTTATCGTTCGGCACGCCGAGCATGGTCGGGATGGACGGGCCGAAGACGTCCGCATCCAGTAAGCCCACCCGCGCACCACTGCGCCGCAACGACATCGCCAGCATGACGGCGACCGTGCTCTTGCCCACGCCACCCTTGCCCGCTCCCACCGCGATGATGTGCTTGACCTGCGGCAGCACAGCTTGCGGTCTGGGCGGGCCCTGCACCCGCGCGCCCAGATGCACCTGCACGTCGGTTACGCCCGGCAGGGCACGCACGGCGCGTTCCACGTCGGCGGCGATCCGGCTCTTCATGGGACAGGCCGGCGTGGTCAGCTCCACCGAAACCTCCACGCGGCCGTCCTGTACGACGACATCCTTGATCATGCCCAGGCTCACAAGGTCGCGGTCCAACTCGGGGTCGTTCACGCTGCCTAACGCTTGCAGCACCTGCTGCCGGTTGAGTTGCCCTGACATGAAGTATCTCCTGTCCAAGCCGTCGTTTGTGACAACATAGCCCTCAGCCGGTGCGTTTTCTAGCTGATAGGGCGGCTCTCAGCTACCGTAAGGCGTTGTCAATGTGTTTCTTGGTGCCAGGCCGCCGGCCAAAGCAGGTGCTGTCCTACACGCAGCTTGACCGCGGCAGTGGAATTGGCCATGCTTTTCCGTCGTGACTGCACAAACATCACCTCGGCAGCCCAGGCTGGGCGCGGTTGCATTGGTGCTGGCCGCGACTGTGGGCACGTTGTTGCCCCTGGCAGGCGGCCCGCCTCTCGGCGATCACGAGTGTCTCCACGCTCAGGTCTCCCGCCAAATGCTTCAGAGCGGCAACTGGCTTGTATCGCACTACGGTGAGGCGGTTTATGGCAATAAGCCTCCGCTGAAGAGTTGGCTGACCGCTCTGGCGGCCCGTTGGCTCGAGCCGCCGAGCGACATGCCGGTCACGCCGTTCAGCGCCCGACTCCCGTCGGCCGTGGCCGGCTTTCTGACGGTGCTGATTCTGTGGCGACTGAGCGTTTCCATGTTCGGCGCCGGTGTCGGGCTGACCACGGGCCTGGTGGCGGCCAGCACGTTCGGCATTCTCTTCTATGCCAACAACGGCATGATGGAGATGACGGTTGCTGCCACCGCTGCCTGGGCATTTGCCGAGTTTTGGTGGGCGATCCACGCCGCAACGCGTGGCCGTCGACGGCTTCACTTCGCCTTGTTCTACGTGGCTCTCGGGCTGGGCGTGCTGACCAAGGGGCCCGTGCCGCTGGCGGTGGTGGGCATGCCGCTGGCGGTGTGGTGGTTCGTGCATCGACCCGTTCGTCTGGCCTTGGCCGGCGCGTGGGACTGGCGGTTCGCCGCAGCCACCGTAGGCCAGCAGTTCGTCCGCGCGTTCACCCGCACGTGGCTGCTGCCCGGCGTGCTGATATTCCTGGCTTCGTTCGGCTGGTGGGCGGTGGCGGCGTACCTGAAGCAGCCCGACATCATATGGATCTGGCATGCCCAATTTATCGGGCACGCCACCGGCGAGATGCTGCACAGCAGCCCGCAGGCCTATCTGTATTACCTGCCGTACGCGTTTGCCCTCACGGTGCCTTGGCTGCTGTCGGTGCCCGAGGCCACCGTCTCACCATTTTTGACGCGGTATCGCCGCTACCGGCGCCCGCTGCTGTATGCGTGCTGCTGGTGGCTGGTTGGCCTGTTGGTCCTGTCGCTGGTGGTAGCGTCCAAACGCCCCCACTATCTGCTTTCGAGTGTCGGCGGCGCGGTTTTGCTGCTGGGGGTCGTGCTGCATCGGCTCTTCGGCCCGGTTCCGCAGCCGTCGCGCAAGTTGCTGGCGGCCATCTGCGTCGGGGTGCCGACCTGTCTGGCGATCGGCCTGTTGGCGGCCTGGGTCTGGGTGCATCACAACGCGCCGGCGGCCGCCGCTTCGGCTGCAGTTGTGGCTTTCCTGACGGTGGTGGGCTTCACGGCTTCGGCGATGGCGTATCTGCGAGGCCGTCGCGCATTGAGCTTTGGATTGATACCGACCACGATGATTGCCGTGTTCGTGTCCGGCTGGCTGTGGATTGGACCTCGTTTAGGGCTGGATACCGAGGCTCGCGATGTGGTTTCAGCCATCGAGGCGGCCAATATCGAGCCCGGTGCCGAGGTCTATTGGGGCGATCGGCGGCCCGACGCGCGCGTGGTTTTCTATGGCAAACGTCGCATCCGGTACATCATGACCCCTATGGAGATCGAGGCCGAACTCGAGGGCAGGCCTCGCGATCGCCACGCTCTCGAGTTGACGGTAGCCGATCGGATCAGAGACCTCCTCGAAGGCGACAAGCCGGTCTATGTCGTCATGCGCGCCGGCAACTGGGGACGGCTGTCCAACGTGCTCGGCGTCGAAGGCCACATTCTGGAGGTCGTCGACAGTCGTCAAAACGATCCGGACCACAATCTGGTCATCGTCACGAACAAGCCTGCCGCGTAGTCGCCTGCCTTCAGGCTCGTGGGAGCCAGGCGAGCGCGGTGTAGTCCGAGCGATCGCGACATGTGATGGGGGGGCGGATCCGGCGATGGGAACGTGAACTCGACCCGCAATCGCAGACAGCCGGCCGATGCGCGCGGCCCTGTGGCTGGGTGCGGTCGTGGTGCTGTATGCGCTGAGTTCCAGAAATGTGGCCGGTTATCAACCCGACCAGGCCCGCTGGTATTACGAGCGCGGCATCGCCTACCGCTCAGTGGGTGACACCGACCATGCCATCGAACAGTACCGTCAGACCGTCGCGATAGATCCTTCCCACGGCCCCGCTCTCTACAACCTTGGCTTGGCTCTAGCCGCCCAGGACCGTCTCGATGAGGCGATTGTGCAGTACCGCCGGGCGCTGGTGATACGCCCCGACTACGCCGACGCCCACAACAACCTCGGCAACGCGCTGCTTCGTCAGGGCAAGCTCGACGAGGCCATTCAGCACTATCACCAGGCCCTTCAGATCTGGCCGGACTATGCTTTGGCCCATCGCAACCTCGGTCTGGCGTTGCTCAGAAGGGGCCAAACCGATCAGGCCATCGTGCACTTCCTACAAGCGGTGCAGATCAACCCCGACTATGCTGCCGCCCATCAGAACCTGGCCGACGCCCTTTCACGGACTTCGGGCTTCGCCGAGGCCGCCGATCACTACAGAGCGGTTTTGCGTCTGGCGCACGACCACATTCGCGCGATGAACGACCTCGCCTGGTTGCTGGCCACCTGTCCCGATGCTGCGATTCGCAACGGGTCGGAGGCCGTCCGACTCGCCACCGAGGCCAACCGCCAACTCAACTACACCCAACCCTTGCCGCTGGACACGTTGGCCGCCGCCTACGCCGAGGTGGGCGACTTCGATCGCGCCGTCACCACCGCCCAACGCGCGGTCGAACTGGCTCGGGCGCACAACCAGTCTGAACTTGCCGACCAATACGAAGGCCGCCTGCGCCTTTATCAAGCCCGCCAGGCGTATCGCCAATCCGCCCCGTGACCGTCGGGTGGCACGCGTCTGCCACTGCTTCCAAGCAGTGTTCCTTCATCTGTGTACGATGGGTGTCTAGGGTGGCACGATCCGGCGAAGCCAGGCCGTGAGGCTGTAGCGCGGGCTCTACCCGCCGTGTTGTATCCGGTATAACTCAGACGTAGATGGGGATGAAAGCCCGTTGCTCCGGCTGGTATAACGACCAGCCAAAAGGAAGTTATCTTTTAAGGAGCAACGGGCATGAGGAGGATAGCGGTTTACGTAGGATTGGACTACCACCAGGATTCGGTACAGGTGTGTGTGATGGACGCAGGCGGTCAGACGCTGATGAACCGGCGGTGTGCGAACGACTGGCTGGCCATCGTGGAGGCGGTGGCGGGCTATGGGCGTGTAGTGGGGGCGGCGTTGGAGTCGTGTTGCGGGGCGGCGGATCTGGGCGAGGAGTTGATCGAGCATGCCGCCTGGTCGGTGGACCTGGCCCATCCGGGGTTTGTCTCTCGCATGAAGCAAAACCCGGACAAGAGCGACTTCAGCGACGTGCAGCTGTTGGCGGATCTGGAGCGGGTGGGGTACCTGCCGAAGGTGTGGCTGGCCCCGCAGGAGGTGCGCGAGTTGCGTCGGCTGGTTCGTTACCGCCAGCAGCTGGTGGCGGACCGGCGGAACACCAAGCTTCGGGTTGGCGCCCTGCTTCGTGACCAGCGAGTGCGTAACGCTCCGGCGGAGCCGTGGACGCAGCCGTGGAGGCAATGGGTGGGCCAGACTCCTCAACTCAGCGAGCAGAGCCGCTGGGTGATCGAGCGTCAGTTGCATCACTTGACGGAGGTGGTGGAACAGATTGAGGAGGTGGAGAAGCATCTGGAAGAGGTGACCCGGGAGGATTCAGTGGTTTGCATGCTGCGTACGCATCAAGGCATCGGGCCGGTGACGGCCTGGATGCTGCGAGCCGAGTAACCCCAGTTTCCGTGGGATGGATAGGTCTCGCTGTAACTGCTGCGGACGCCCTCCCGAACTGGTAATCATACTCCCAATAACAACAAAGACCTTTGAGCGCTTCCCCAAACTCAGTCTAATTCGGGATCGCCTGGGCATGTTGAGGCTAGCGCTCTTTGTGGCGGGCGTGATATGCGTCGCCTCAATCGGCGTCGCCAGTGCTCAAGTCGATAATCTCCTTACCCGACGGCAAACGCTCACCCGCCGCTGCATCCACTTTGACCGGCCGGGAGGACTCGACGGGTGCTTGCTTATCACTGAGTCGGATGTTGGGCTTGACCGGACGCGAGCCGATCTTGAATTCTAATCTGTGCCAGAGCCTTCGGGCTGTTCTTTCTTCTCTCTTCTTCCGCACATCTGAGTCCGTCTCAACGCCTTGAAGGAATCTTGCTATGCGATCATGATCTTCGCCTCCCACAAGTTGTGCTCTTCTTAGGACGGTTTGTTTGAATTCCTCGTCGTAATAGCCCGGTATGTCTGATGCCACCAGATGGCTACCTAGCGGCTGATAGAAGATCATTCCTGTGAACACATCTTCATATTTCAGGCCGCCAAAACGTGCAAACGCTGAGTGTAGATCAAAACGGTCTTTCCCAAACGGGGAATCCTCGAAGTCAAATGCCGAAGGCGAATTCCCGAGTATCCAAAACGCCGCATCCCATTTGCCATCTTGAATGAGAACGTGTGTCATTGAACGTTCACTGACGCCCTTGAAGTATGCTGCCTTCATGTTAAGCATCACGTTTGCCGCTGTCTTGGGGAATACTCTAAAGAGGCACTCAGCAGTACTATTGCCAAAGAGGTAATCAGCAATGCTATTGCCGCCCGTTCTAAAGGCATGACGAGTGTTCATGATCACCAGGGCTTTCTTTCTCTTCGAGTCTGATGCCAGGATCTCACGGAACTTGGATACGATATGGTTGGCCATGATCTGATCGCGCTTTGGCATCTGTGTTTTCCAAAACAGATCATAATCCTCCTTGGTTTTTCCTTCCCATTGCCAAGGAACGTCGCAGAAATAGAGCTTGATTCTCTCGTCAACGGCAAGGGATTGGTTCAACTCATATAACTTCTTCAGATAATCAAAGAAGTTATTGTTGTGCCATCCATGTGGATGAGTCGGGAAGTTTCTCAAGATTGTAATCACACGTCTTCCCACCTCTTCTTCGCCCAAGTCGCCTGTGGTCATCAATTGTTCTAAAGACTGCTGCTGGCTGACGGAACCGTATTCTGTAAAGACATGGCCGACCTGTTCAGTGAAGCGTGGGGCAGCGGTTAGTTCGTAAATGAAGTCCCATTGAGTAGTCTCCGAATGGGTCCTTTCCGCGAGAATGACCAGATCGTGGCTTTCGAATAACTTCAGAACGTACTCTACGGGCTGTTTGGCGTGAGCTTTCAGATACGACACATACGGTTGAACCTCGTTTGGATCGTACAATACCGTCGTAATTGGCTCTCGATCAGCTCCCATCGAACCTGCGGCGGCAAGAAGTGTGATGGCCAGCGGCAGAATGACGAAAGGCTTGCTCATTGTCGAGCGTCTCCTTGGCACCGGTGTCGGGACGACTCGCGCTTTCTTGAACACCCCGGTATGCCCATTGCGGAACACCGGTAACACCATCGGGACACCCGTTCTGCGTAACATGAGATCTTCTCCTGCTGAATCAGCACGTCAGAGCTGAAAAGGTCGTATCCCACCAGAGTACCAATCCCGCTACTTGCTCTTGGACTTCTGTTGCCTCCTCTGCTCCTTCAGCCGTTTCTTCTTAATCCGATATCTCCCATTTGACCTTTGCCCGGCGACAATGCCGGACTCCTCAAGCCGCAGTATAACAGCCCTCCCTCCGCATCCAAGTGTGTCTTGCTCGATCCCTCGACGAACACCGTGAAGAATGGGGGCAGAATCGCCGATCAACCCAGCCAATCACCCTTTCCAGACTGCGTTTACCCAGAGTAACAGCGTCGCCCCAGCATCGTGCGTCAGGTTCTCGATCGAAGCACGGGGTCATGTCGGCGCCGCTCCCGGGCCGATCGCGGCGAACCGGCGTATCCGATCGAGGATCGCCCGGTACAGACCTCGCGGGATCGCCACCTCCGCCGGCCGCGACATCCGGGTGGGCATCCTGTGGTTCCTGCTGGATAAGGACACGTTGGCCGCAGTGCTTGCACTTGCCGTAGCGCCCCTCCGTCCCGTCCGGGAAGGCTAATCTCTTGCCGCATGAGCATCACACGCGAATGGGCATGGCCACCACCCCTTTCCTCGATGAGCCCATTATAGCCATGTCACGTTGGATTCAAACGGGCTCGCCGGCCGACAGGATGCCTCCTTTTGACTGAGGCCCCGTGACTGATCAGCCGTCTTGCCCGCTTCCGCCGAGCTTGGCGGCTGCCTGCGTCAAGGCGTCAATAAGCATCGCCTTCGACAGCGTCGTCGGTAGAACGGTCGGCTTGTCGGGCTTACCCGCGATGTACACCAGGTACAGGGGAACGCCGATCCGCCCATACCTTCGAAGCACCTCAGCGATCTGCGGGTCTTCGCTGGTGTAGTCGCCCCGCAACGGCACCACCGAAAGCTCTCGCATCTTCGCACGCACCTCGGGCGTATCGATGTAGAGCTTGAGGTTGGCCTTGCAGACGGTGCAGTAGGCGGCCGTGAACTCTACGAAGGCCGGCCTACCGCTGCTGACGACCTCCGCCACCTTCTCGGGTGACCACCGCTGCCATGGGATTGTCCGGTCCCAGTCGACCTGGCCGGGCTCGGCTTGCGCCAGCCGCCGCTGCTCGGCCGCCGCCTCGTCCAACGGATAAAACCATCCATAGATCAACAAGCCGGCCAGCACGACGATCGCCACCGCCCCGGCGCGATAACCCCAGCGTGACGCCGCCGACCCGCTGAAGCTGGCCTTGCCCAACACCCAGCAGGCCGCCGCCACCGCAATCAGAAACGCCAGCGTCCACTCCAGCCCCGCCGGGCCGATCTGCGTAACCAGTGGATGAAGCAGCCACAACACCGCGCCCAGAAGCACAAAGCCCATGATCCGCTCGAACGTGATCATCCACGCTCCCGGTTTGGGCAGCAGCCTCAACCATCCCGGAAACAGCGAAAGCAGCACGTACGGCATCGCCATGCCCACCCCCGCCGCCACGAAGGCCAACATCGCCGTAGCCGGCGGCTGACGCGTCGCCCATGCCAACGCCCCGGCCAGCAACGGAGCCGTACACGCAAACCCCAACACCGGGGCCAGCATCCCCTTGCCGAAGGAGCCGGCGACCGTCTCGTTGCCCAAACGGGCGTCCAACTCGCTGGCTACCGTCGGGGCACGCAGCGTGTACACGCCCAACATGCTCAGCGCCAGCACCATCACGACCGCGCCCACCCCGATCACCGCCGGCGGAAACTGAAGCAGGTTTTTGCCGCTGGCCGCTAGAAACCCCAACAACACAAACACCACCACGACACCCACGCCAAATGAGATGCCCAGCGCCGCCGCCCGCCCGCTGCGGTCCCGGGCTTGCTGGACGAAGCTGACCACCTTGATCGAGACGATGGGCAACACGCACGGCGTGGCGTTGATCGCCAGGCCGTATAGCGCACACGCGATCAGCAGGCCCGGCAGGCCCAATTGCCGTAGAAAGCCTAGAAACCCCTCGGCCTGTTGGCTCGTCTCCGCTTGGGTGGCGCCGGCTGCCGCCATCGGTCCGCCGGGACGCACCGTGCCGAAAACATCCGGATGCGCGGGGCTGACGGCCGCGCCGGCCTCGGCTGCCCGGGTCAACAGCTCGAAACGGAGTCCCCTCCTGACCGGTTCACCGGCTCCAGCCGGCGCGACGTGGAACGCCAGCACGCCCGATATCTGGAACTGCCCGGCAGGCAGCGAATCATGCGCGTCAACGGGCACACGCGCTACCAGCCGCCAGCCGCCTTCGCCGGCGGACACCTCGTAGGTGGCCGTGCCGAACGACAGCCCTTCGCTCCTGGCGGGAAACAGTTCCGCGCCTGGGTCCTGCGACAATGCCGCCTTCGACGACCCCTCCGCCACAACGGCCAGGAAAACCCGATCGCCCGGCCGAACACGATTCATGCTCAGATACGCGCTGACCTTGATTTGCCCGGCCTGGTCGACTGACGTCGGGATGGATTGCTCTGCCCTGCGGAACAGCTCGCCATTGGCTGGCGCCGCGGTTACCGTCTCCCCGGCTACGGGCAGCCTCAGCGACAGTTTCTGGTTGCCTCGGATGCAGACATCTTTGCACGCCAGCCACGTCACGTCGGCCTCGATCTGCACCGCCGGGAGGTCGATCGTATTCGGGGGTGTCACCTCGACCAGGAACGTCGCCCCCTGCTCATATCCGAAGCTCTCGATGTCGGGAGGCGTCGTAAACCTTGTGGGGACAGGGTATTGCACGACTCCGGACGTGAAGCCATCCGGAAGTCTCAGCACGATCTGCGTGGGCAGCCCGGGTCCGCCGGGATTGCTCCAATAGATGTGCCAACTCTCTGCCAAGCCGACACTTACGGCTAATCGAAACGGCCGGCCGGGCACGACGGCGGTGGTGTCAGCCAGCAGTTTGGCTTTAACCGGTTCATCCGCCGGGGCTGGTCCCAGCGTGGGCGACAGCCCGCCGAAGGGGGGTTGGCCGCGAGCCTGTACGGCCATACTGCTGCCAAGCACGGCCGTTGCAGCGATCCCGGCCAGAGCCAATCGCAACAGCCGCCGACCGCCCTTCCGTGGATACCTGATGACGTCCCGTACGAACATGGCTGCACCTCTTGTCGGTGCGGTCGGCCGCATGCACGGCCCCGCGTCACGCCCGCGAGCGACAACCCCTTGTATGGCAGGCAATTGTATCCCGAAGTGGCGCGTGTGGCCAAGCCCCGGGGCGGCCAGGGCCGGCCGCGCGACTGGATCGGCGCGAACTAACCTGTCCTGCCAGCGTAAGTTACGATGGAGCGTAAGACAGGGCGTTGAGCGGTGCTCGACGGGTTTGTTCTTGACGTGCGGGGGAACGGAATTATAGTAAGTTGGGCGTAAGTAGTTGGTACTTATGCCTTGCTGCAATCGAAGCTTGCGATCCGTCGAGTTGGGATCGCGACTGGAAGGAGCGTTAGGCGATTTTGAGAGGCCCCGTACCAGGTGGGGCGACGACATTCGCGGATGTAGTGGTCTCTCGGCCTACGTCGGCGTTTGCCGGTAAGGATGAGCACCCTTTGTGTATTCGGCGGCAGACGGGCGGAAGCCGATCTTGCAGAGAGACGGGCTGGTATGCTGACTGGCGGCGTTTTGCGTCGCGTGTTCAGCCCGGTGCGTAGTTTGAGGTCTTTATAGACCGGGGAGTGCGGAGGTGCCACCAGTAGTATCGATGGAGGCGGGAAAGCAGGCATAGGGCTCATCTTGGAGCGTGGCTGCCTCTGGTTAGCACCTGACAGCTCGTCCGATTGCGTCGCGGATTGACCTCTGGGGGGAATCAGCGAGTCGTTCGTTCTTTCACCGGGCGGGAGCCCGGGCCCGATTGAAAACGTACCGATAGTGTGCCGTGCGGGGCTCGCTCGCTGAGGGCGTGGGCTCTCTGGTGTGAGAACGGCGCGGCGTTGGAAGCCTGAATGAAGCTTTATACATACGGACAAGGGACGAGCCATGGGACCGTTAACATTTGTGTTGGCGGCCTCCGAAGACTGGGCTGTCTTGGTCCTGTTCGTGCTCGCGATCGTCGCCGCCGTGTGCGGCACGTTCGCGTTTCTGCACTACTTCGGCAAAGCCAAGCGGGCGGCAGCCGAACAGGAAATTCAGCGCATGTTGAGCGAGGCCAAGCGGGAGGCGGGACAACTCTTAAAACAGGCTGAGCTGGATGCGAAAGCCGAGTATATCAAACGTACGGAGCAGTTTGAGCGGGAGACAGCGGAGACACGGAACGAACTGAGGGACGCCGAAAGGAGACTGGCCAAGCGGGAAGACAATCTGGAGGGCAAACTCGAAACGTTGGCGACCAAGGAGAGGGGGCTCGAGCAGGCACAGAAACAGGTTCGCGACCGTGAGAAGGCCATCGACGCGCAAGACCAGGAACTGCGCGAGGTGGTGGCTCAGCAACGGTCGCAGCTTCTGAAGATCTCGGGCATGACCGTAGACGAGGCGCGCGGCGTGCTGCTGACCCGCTTGAGCGAGGAGTTGGAGAAAGAAGCGGCCGAGCTGATCGAGCGGACGATTACCGACGCTCGCGAGACGGCCGAGAAGAAGTCGCGGGAGATTGTGGTCACCGCCATTCAGCGCTATGCGGCCGAACACACCTGCGACAGCACGGTCAGCACCGTCGACATTCCCAACGATGACATGAAGGGGCGTGTGATCGGGCGGGAGGGCCGCAATATCCGCGCCTTCGAGAAGGCGACCGGAGTCGACGTGATCGTCGACGACACGCCGGGCGTGGTGGTGGTCAGCGCGTTCGACCCGGTTCGTCGCGAGGTGGCCCGGCAGGCGTTGGAGCGTCTGGTACAGGACGGGCGGATCCACCCAGCCAGGATCGAGGACGTGGTCGAGGAGACCAGGCATCAGGTCGAGAAGGACATCCTGGAACTGGGTCGCAAGGCCGCCATGGACGCCAACGTGTCGGGCCTGCACCGCAAGCAACTCGACCTGTTGGGCCGGCTGCATTACCGCACCAGCTACGGGCAGAACGTTTTGCGGCACTCGGTGGAGGTGGCCTATCTCTGCCAGACGATGGCCGACGAACTCGGGCTGGACGGGTCGTTGGCCCGCCGCTGCGGGTTGTTGCACGACATCGGCAAGGCGGTCGATCACGAGGTGGAGGGCGGTCACCCCAGCATCGGGGCCGACATTTGCAGGCGGTTCGGCGAGCCGCCCGAGGTACTCAATGCCATTGAAGGCCACCATAACGACGTGCAGGTGGCGTCGTTGTACACACCTTTGGTGGCGGCGGCCGACGCGATCAGCGCGGCGCGCCCGGGCGGGCGGCGCGAGTCGCTCGAGCGCTACATCAAGCGCCTCCAGCAGTTGGAGGAGTTGGCGACGGATTTCAAGGGCGTCAAGCAGGCGTATGCGATCCAGGCCGGCCGCGAGATCCGCGTGCTGGTCGACGCCGACTCGGTGGACGACGGGCTGTCGTTCAAGATGGCCCGCGATATCGCCAAGCGTATCGAATCGGAAATGACCTATCCCGGCGAGGTGAAGGTGACGCTGATTCGCGAGGTTCGCGCGGTCGACTACGCACGGTAGCCATGAAGAAGGTCTTGGCGGTCGAGGATTGGCCGCGACGGCAATCGTTGGGTGCAGGAGGGTGGATCGTGCTGCGGGCGTCCGCCCGAGCGTCAATGTGGCGCGAGATTGGTCGGTCCTATCGCTAAGTACAGAAAGTCCGATCTGAATGGAGATCAACCTGCTTTGTGTGGGCGATGTTGTCGGTAAGCCGGGCAGGCTGGTCCTGTCGGCGTTGTTGCCGCAACTGGTGCGCGACGAGCATATTGACTGCGTGGTAGCCAATGCCGAAAACGCGGCCCAGGGCTCGGGTCTGACGCCGGCGCTGTACGAGAAGTTGATGGAGCACGGCGTCGACATGGTGACGATGGGGGATCACATCTACAAGCGGCGCGAGCTGGTCGGCGTATTGGAGCAATCGGATCGCATCGTGCGCCCGGTGAATCTGCCGAACGCCGCGGTCGGCAAGGAGCTGGCGATTTTCCAGACGCATCGCGGCCCGCGGGTTGCGGTGCTTTCGGCGTTGGGGCAGTTGTATATGCGTCCGTCGACCGATTCGCCGTTTCGGGCGGTGGATCGCGTCCTCGAGCGGGTGCCGCGCGATGTGCGTATCGTTGTGCTGGATTTTCACGCCGAGGCCACCAGTGAGAAAGTGGCCATGGGCTGGCACCTGGATGGGCGTGTGAGTCTGGTGGTGGGTACGCACACGCACGTGCCGACCAGCGACGAGACGGTGTTGCCGCACGGCACGGGTTATATCACCGACTTGGGCATGACCGGGCCTTACGAGTCGGTGCTGGGGCGAAGGAAGGATCGGGTGCTGCAACACCTGCTGACGGGCATGCCGACGCGTTTCGAGGTGGCCGAGGGCGACGCGCGACTGTCGGGCGTGTTGGCCCAGGTCGATTCGGAGACCGGCAAGACGCTGAAGATCCGGCGAATCATGCTGTCGGCGTCGCTGGAGGGTGAGCGGGGCCAGCCGTCGGATTCATGACGAGGGGGACAGGTGCCGGCCGATGGCTCGCAAGCCGTTTGATCCTGATTTAGTCGAAGTCCCTCAACAGGAGCTGCCCTTCGCGTCGGCGGCGGCGCGCGTTCTCCGCGTGGCGGAACTGACGCGGCTGATCCAGACCGTGCTCGCCGACGGGTTGCCGCGGACGCTTCACGTGGTAGGCGAGCTAAGCAACGTCGCCCGACCCGCGAGCGGACATCTCTATTTCACGCTGAAGGACAGCGAGAGCGAGATTCGCTGCGTGATGTGGCGATCGGGTGCGGCGGGCTTGCGCTTTCGACCCGAGGACGGCATGGAGCTGGTCGCCACCGGCTACATCGACGTGTACGCGCCTCGCGGGCAGTATCAGTTTTACGTACGCAGGCTCGATCCGCGAGGGGTTGGGGCGCTGGAGCTGGCGTTCCGTCAGCTCTGCGAGAAACTGGCAAAGGAAGGGCTATTCGACCCGGCACACAAAAAGCCCCTGCCGCGTTACCCCGCGACCATTGCGGTGGTAACCAGCCCGACCGGGGCGGCGATACGCGACATCATTCGAACCGTCCAGCGGCGTTTCCCGTGCGTGCGGTTGCTGGTGGCGCCGGTGCAGGTGCAGGGCGAAGGGGCAGCCGGCGAGATTGCGACGGCCATCGAACGGCTCGATCGTCAGCAGCAGCGCCTGGGCGGGATCGACGTGATGATCGTCGGCCGCGGCGGCGGGAGCCTGGAGGATTTGTGGGCCTTCAACGAAGAGGTGGTGGCTCGGGCGATCTATGCCTGCTCGATTCCGGTGATCAGCGCGGTGGGCCATGAGGTCGACACGACTGTGGCCGATCTGGTGGCCGACGTGCGAGCTGCGACGCCGACGGCGGCGGCTGAGCTGGTCGTGCCGGTGCTGGACGATCTGGTCGAAGACCTCGCCCAGCAGGGCGGCAGGCTGACGCGGGCGGTGCGGTCGGCGGTGCAGGTAGCTGAGGGGCGCGTGAAGGCGGCGAGCCGATGCGAGTTTCTGCGCGATCCGATTGCCAGAATCCGGCAGCGGGACCAGCAGGTTGACGAAGTCGTGGGGCGGCTTCGACTGGCGACGGCGCACCGGATGGCGGCCGTCCGGCGGCGGCTGCACGAGTGTGCGATGAGCGTGGCGCGGATTCAGCCGCAGGTCTACGTGGCCCAAAAAGGTCGGGCGCTGGCGGAGGTGGAGCATCGGCTGTACCGAGCGCAGTGGGCGCGGCAGGTGGCTGCGTCGCGGCATGTCGAAGCGGCCGTAGCGGCGCTGGTGCGGGCGTGGCCGATGAAGGTGGTCGCACGGCATCAGGCGATGCTGGAGCATATCGGTCCGCGGCTGGCGTGGGGCGTGGATGTTCGCATGCGTCGAGCGGGCGAGCAGGTGACCGGGTTTGCCAAGCGTCTGGAAGCCGGCAGCCACAAGAGCGTTTTGAACCGCGGCTTCTCGATCACGCGGCGGGCGGACAATGAGGCGATCGTGACCGATCCGGGGCAGGTGGCCGGCGGGACGCGCATTCGCACCGATACGCGTGGGGGCAAGTTCGACAGCGAGGTGGTCGAGGGCGAGTCTGAGGGGGCGAATTCGTGACGGTTGTGGTGTCCTGACCGTCGGCGAATTGCATGGTTTGGTGGTCTCTGTCCAGTCGGCGTGGCAGCGTTTGCCAGTGTTGACGGCCGCTATGGGCGATTCGTGGGCCGTCGTTACTCAAGGCGCCTGGCTTGTGGGGCGATAAGTCAGGCGAGTGGCGACCAGCCTGGCCGCAGTGGGCAGGTGGGGTGCTTGACGGCCGGGCCGTTGGCGGGGTAAAGTCGCACGTCGCGCAGCCGATGTAGCTCAATGGTAGAGCACAGCTTTCGTAAAGCTGAGGTTGAGGGTTCGAGTCCCTCCGTCGGCTTTTTCATTTCTGGTGGCGATTCGGGCAGTTCAGGTTGGGTTGAGCGGTCTTGCCGTGGTGTCACCATGGTCTGCGCGCCGTAACAGCAGTCCTTAAGGCGACTTGCGCGCTCCAGGGGCAGATTCAAGACAATTTGGTGGCAATCCCCTTGCATCCGGATCAGTCACGTAGTAGACTGATAGTGTCGGCGGGGCTGTAAGCGAGCCGGCTGAGCGACATGCTGATTGGGGTGAGAGAGAGCTGCGTGCTCTCTTTTTTCATGTCCGCACCCGGTGGAGCGGCGGGGAAAGCACGCTCAGATGACGTCCATTCAGTGAAGGGAAGGTGTGCAATGTCCAGGGCACTCGGTGCGGCGGTGATGGTTTGCACTCTGACGGTGCCCACCAGCGCGTCAACAATGCAGTTCTCAGTCAACGGCGTGCCGGTTGACGGCTCAGCGCAGGAGGTGCCCCAAGGCGTTGTGACGATTGGCGTCTATGTGACGCCAGATGGCGATTTCGAGTCTTTCTGGGCGGACATCCTCCCGACGGGTCCCTGGGTGAATCTGGAGCCGCTGCCCAAGATCGGGGGTTATTCGGATTTTAGGGCACTGATGGACAGTGGCGATGTGACGATGCTGGGCGTTTGAAACAATGAAGATGCTGCTGCGTAGTGGGATGTCGACTATGGCGTCTGGTCGATCGCCGGCTTCCTACGCGCAGCATTCGAGAGCGAGCCCCAGGCGGTCGCGGAGTTCGACGTGGACCTGAGTGACTACCCCGTCTCGACCGTTCTGAATCTGGAGATCGACTACGCAGAGGTCGGTGTCTATTGGGTGGACGTGACGTACCCGCTGGTGCTTCACGTGACGCCCGAGCCCGCCACACTGGGTCTTCTGGCCCTCGGCGGCCTGGCGGCGATGAGGCGGAGGCGGTAGCGCGACTCGATAGAAGTTTGCGAACTCGAACCGACGGGCTACCCGGCGGATACGTGACGTCATAGGGCGGGTTTCACCCGCCTCCATTCGCTTCCCGAGTGGCGCATACCTTGAGGGCTGCGGTAGTCGATGATTGAGCTACCCCTTAGTCGATCCTCCGAGTGGCATGGGATATCGATGCCGTCATCGTGTCCCCCGTCCTTAAAAGGACGGGCCACCCGACCGGCCACCCGCCGCGTTTGGTGGTAGGATGACGGCAGGTCATGGCTGCGTGTGACCGGTAAGGAGCCTTGGCAGATGGTCAAAGCGATCGGCATCGCCGGCAGCCCACGTCGGGCGGGCAATTCGACGACGCTGTTGGAGGCCGCTCTGGCGGGTGCCGCGTCTGCGGGAGCGGAGACGGACATCGTTTATCTAAACGATCTGGTCTTCAAGGGGTGTCAGGGGTGTCAGCCCTGCACGCCGGACGGTCAGTGCCGCATTCGCGATGCGCTCACGCCGGTCTTCGCGGCGCTCAAGCTGGCGGACGTGTGGATGTTGGCTTCGCCGATCTACTTCGATGGCGTGTCGGGGCAGATGAAGACCTTCTTCGACCGCTGCCTTTGGCTGACCAACGAGCGGGGCCAGCGCAAGGCGCGACTGACCGGCGAGCGACGCGCGGCGGTGATCGTCACGTATGAGGCCGGTCCCAGCGCGGGCTACCGCAAGGTGGCCCAGACTCTGGCGAACTATCTCGGGTGGATGGGCGAGTTCGGCGCGGTCGAGGTCATGAGCGAGGCCAACCTGGGCCGCAGCGGTGCGGCCAAGGAGAGACCCGATCTGCTGGCGAAGGCGACTGAGATGGGGCAAGAGCTTGTGCGAAGTCTGGGGGACGTATAAGAACGCATCATGCCCCCACGCGGCGTGGGCACGCCAGCCGGGTAAACAAGAGCCGATGCGACCCGCCCCACACGTCGCCGACGGCGACGCCGCCCGGGTGATGTGGGCCGCGGGCATTTCACGCAGGTTTTAGAGAGAGCGCTATGAGCGAGAAATCCATTATTCCGGAGCCGTTGATCCTGCGGGACCATCTGGCTTTGGACAGGACCAAGCTGGCCAACGAAAGGACTCTGCTGGCGTACCTTCGGACGGCGATCATGGTGCTGGTGTCGGCCGTCACCGTCCTCAAGCTGCTTCACGACGATCATACGATGGTCGTGCTCGGCTGGGTCCTGCTGCCTGTCGGGTTGGGCGTGGGCGTGATCGGGGCGGTGCAGTTCGTCAGGACGCGCCAGATCATCGCGACGGCCTACTCGGCCGGCACGCCCGACAGCCGGCCGGACTCGTGACCCGGCGGCGCGCCGAGCCAAGACTTGCCCTGACGTCCCCTACGCCGAGGGAGTAGGGTCACGTTGCGCCTGCCATTTGAGTCCGGACACCCAACGGGCGGCTACTCAGGGGTGGAGGTCCTCTGCTGCTCGGCGCAGATGAGGGCGGGTGCTGCTCGCCCCTGAACATGACCGTGTAGGGGCCGGGCAGGAACTCCAGACTCTTGCCGGTATAGGTAACCTTCGGCTTCCTGTCGCCCTGTACCCGCAGCGTTCGCTCCGGCCGGGGCTAAAGAAATTTGGCTCAACCGGCACATTTTGTGTTGCCCGAAACTGAAAAGCGTCTTTAATGCTGCGTGCGCGGGCGGGTACCCGCGATGAATACGGAGGCGCAGGCCGACTCACGACCGTGATCGGTTGGGGGGGCTGCGGTTGCAGGAAGCTAGGCATGGGCAAGAACGCAATATTGTCGGTCAGGTCGAAGGACGGAAACGGTCACGCTCCGGTCACCGTCGGCCCGATCACCGATCTGGAACGCCACCTTCCGCAGGACTGGTGGCGAAGCCTGTTCAATTCACTCTACCTCAAGACCGACGGCGACGTGGTCGAGAACGACCACAACACCATTCGCGAGGTCGATCTGATGGTCCGGGCCGCGGCGCTGGAGCCGAACGACCGCGTGCTGGACTTATGCTGCGGGCAGGGGCGCCACGCGCTGGAGCTTGCACGACGGGGCTTCTCGAACGTGTTCGGCCTGGATCGGAGCCGATACCTGATCCGCTTGGCACGGCGTCGCGCCAGGAAACTGGGCCTGGCCGCGTCCTTCCACGAAGGGGACGCGAGGCGGTTTCGTCTGCCGGCGGGCACGTTCCAGTGCGTGGCCATCATGGGCAACTCCTTCGGCTATTTCGACCGGGAGGAAGACGACGAGGCCGTGCTCAAGGCGGTCAAGCGCGCTCTGGTCTCGGGCGGGACGCTGGTGATGGATCTGGTCGACGGCGAATGGATGCGCGAGCACTTCGAGAAGCGTAGCTGGGAATGGATCGATCAGGACCATCTTGTCTGCCGCGAGCGTTCGCTGGCCTCGGACGCAGAGCGGCTGATCAGCCGCGAGGTCGTCGTCCACGCCGAGCGAGGCGTGATTGCCGACCAGTTCTACGCCGAGCGCCTGTATTCGCGCGAGAGAATCGAGGGGTTGCTGAACCGTCTGGGGTTCTCGACGATCCGATTCCACGAGTCGCTTCAGACCGACTCCACCAGACAGCAGGACCTGGGGATGATGGCCCACCGGGTATTCTTCACTGCCGTCGGTCCGCGGAAGAGGCCCCCCACCGCCAAGCCGACCGTTCCGTTCCCGGAGGTTACCGTGCTGCTGGGTGACCCGCGTTTGCCCGACGAGGTGAAGCGAGGCGGCCAGTTCAACCCCGAGGACATGGATACCATCCAGCGCATGAACAAGGCGCTGAGCGAGATGACCGAGTACACGTTCCGGTACCTCGACCATCACGCGTCGCTCCTGAAGGACCTGCGCGATTTGCAGCCCACGTTCGTTTTGAACCTGTGCGATGAGGGCTGGGACAACGATGCCTTCAAGGAGTTGCACGTGCCGGCCGTGCTGGAGATCCTCGATATTCCCTACAGCGGCGCCGGTCCGGTTTGCCTGGGCATCTGCTACGATAAGGCCATGGTCAGGGCGATTGCCGCGGACATGGATATCGCCACACTGATGGAGACGCACTTCAATCCCGCCGACCAGTCGGCCACCCTGGCGTCGGTCTTCCCGGCCTTGGTCAAGCCCAACCAGGGCGATTCCAGTCTCGGCATTACACAGCAGGCGGTGGTACACACCTCCGAGGAATTGATTGACTATGTGCGTGCGCTGGAGGCACAACTGCCCGGTCGCGCGCTGCTCGTCCAGGAGTTTCTCAGCGGCTCGGAGTACAGCACCGCGCTGATCGGCAACCCGACGCACGGTCTTCAGCCATTACCCATCGTGGAGGTGGACTACAGCGGCCTAGATCCGTCGCTGCCGAAAATCCTGGGTTACGAGTCCAAGTGGATCCCGGACTCACCCTATTGGAGCGACATTCACTATCACGAGGCCCGGCTCGATAGCAGCGTAGCCCAGCATCTTCTCGATTGGTCGAGCCTGCTTTTCGAGCGTTTGGGATGCCGCGACTACGCCCGGTTCGACTGGCGCGCCGACGCCAACGGAACCATCAAGCTGCTGGAGGTGAATCCGAACCCCGGCTGGTGCTGGGACGGCAAGCTGAACTACATGGCCGGTTTCGCCGGCCTGCGCTATGCAGACCTGCTACGGATGGTTTTAGAGGCAGCCCAGTTGCGCTGCGCCCCGTAACCAGGCGCGAGCGTGGGGCTGATAGCGCGACGTGCACCCCCGGTCGAGGCATGCTCACGGGCGCAGGAACACCTTCGCCGCCCAGCCGTCGACGTCCAACTGTACGGTTCCATCCATCTCGCTTTCGTGGCCCGAGAACAACTCCTTCCACGTGCCGCCGGCCGGCATCGGCACGGGGAGTTTCTGCGTTTCGGGCGAGAAGTTCGCCGCAACGACCACGACGTCGCCGGCATCGTTCCACCGGTGGTAGACGACGGATTTCTGCGCTGGAAGAATCGCGTCCAGGGCAATGTTGGCCGTCCGAAGCGAGTCGTGCTGGCGCCTCAGCCAAGCGAGGCGCTTGTAGTGTTCATGCAGGCCCTTGCCACCGGGGGTGGCGAGCTTTTCCCAATCGATATAGTTATGATCCATGTTCTTGGGCGTGTCTTGCGCCAACGTCTGCCCGTGATACAGCATCGGCTCACCGACGGCGGTAAACAACACGGTAGCCCCGAGGGCACTCTTGCGCCGCGCCGCCTCATCGTCAAAGCCCGCCTGCCTGGTTTCGAGAATCACGCGCTCCTCGTCGTGGCTCTCGAGGTAATTGATCATGCATGTGGGGCGGTCGGCATAGCCTTCGTGGGCCGCGTCGAGCGTCCGGATCGCCCCTTCGAAGTCATCCCACGTGTAGCCGCCGATCTCGCGCTGGCAAAGCAACGCCTTCAGCGCGTAGCTGAAGCGCACGTGCCACGCGCCGTCCATATCGGCGCCGATCATCAAAGCCGGGGCTTCGGGCAGGTGCTCGCCGATGAGAAAAACATCCTCCCGCACCGATCTCGCCGCCCAGGAGAGCGTCGGAATTCCATATCCGTCCGCCGTGGCGCCGATGCTCTTGATGTAGTCGAACCGAAATCCGTCAACGAGGAACTCGGTCAGCCAGTATCGCAGCACATCCTTGACGAACGCTCGGGTAGCCGGTTTGGCGTAGTCCAACTGCGGCAGGCCAAACTCATTGCCCCCGGTCGGCCCCGGGCCATACCAGGGGTTTTGCTCGTACGGATACATCTGGTTGAATGGATGGTCGTGCCCGGTGTGAGCCAACACCATGTCGAGAATGACGGCCATGCCCTTGCCGTGTGCCTCGTCGATCAGCCAACGAAGCTCGTCCGGCGAGCCGTAATCCTCGTTGGGGGCAAACAGGAACGTTGGCGTATAGCCCCATCCCTTGTTCTCGTGCACGCCGAAGACGGGCATCAGCTCAATCGCCGTCATCCCCAGGTCGCGAACGTAGTCCAGTCGCTCGACCGCTTCGCGGAAATCCCGCTGCGGGGTAAAGTCGGCGATGTGCATTTCGTAAACTAACAGGTCGGCAAAGCGGGGACGGCTCCACCGTGCGTGCTGCCACGGATAAGGGTCTTCTCGCGGCTTGACGATGGCCTTGCGGGGTCGGTCGCCGGGCTCTTCCTCGACGTAGCGCGCATACGGGTCGCAAATGATCAGGTCTTCGTCGATAAGAAACTGATAGGCGAACGATCCCCGGGGCAGCGTGCGCTCGATCGTCCACAGCCCCTCGTCGACTTCGTGCATAGGGTCGGCGCCGGGCTGCCAGTCGTTGAAGTCGCCGATCAGATGCACCGACTTCTTGTGCGGGGCATACAGCGTGAAACTCACCAACCCGCCACGATCGACCGCACCGGGGAAGCGAAGGTCGCGCTTCGGCGCTGCTGTCGGTTTCCTGCCGCCCATGCCGCGCTCCTCGTGCGAACCTGCGCAGCCATCTTACCGCGCCCTCGCGGTGCACAACACGGTCTCGCATCGGCAAGGACGATCGGACACAAACCACGATCTCGCCAGGCCCATGCCGTCTGACGTCACACGGGCGCGTCGGGGTCGATCAGCGACAGGCCCGGCCCAGCCGCAATGCCCGCCAGCAGCAGTACCAGAATCGCCGGCCACCTCAGCCGCCACGCGATTCACTGCGAAGCGATCCCCAGGACCAGCACGACAGCCAACTGCACCGGCAGTGACGCACCGCTTGTCTCCGTGCGACGGAGGCGTAAGCGTACGCCGTCGAGCGGAAAGGTTCAATCAACTCATGTTGGGTGGCACCCGGCGTGTCGGGTACCACAGTCAACCGTGAGGTCGGCCGTGTAGCCTACGTGCGCGAGCCCACGCCCCTGCTGCGCAGGACCGTGCCACCCATTCGGGAGACACCTTGTGTGCTGAGCATCCATGGTGAGTCGCGACCCAGTAATAGGACGCGCAGATCTTTGGTCCGTATAACGCGTGTTGCCCGTTCGCCTCACAGTGCGGTTACCCGCGTCTCGCCGCGTCACATTCGGCGCAGGCTGCACGGCCGACATCGCAGGCCGTCCGACATCGCAAGCTTCTGCACCGCAAAGGCTTATCAAAGCCCTGTTTCGCTTCGCCAACTTCATAGCCTCCGGCACGGCAACTGCTGGCAAAGCGCGTCGTCGTGCCGCACCGGTTCGCGGTACGGTGGAGGGAAGAGAGGCCATGCCGTCATCTGTTGCGCCGGTCGACGCACACGACGCGTCGCGCGGCGTATCCAACCCAACGAGATCAGATGCCGCCCAGCACGGTTGCGGCTGGGTCGCGTTGCTAGCGATGGCGCTGTTCGCCTACGGCACGTTGCTGCCGTTCGACTTCGACCTCTCACTTGGGCCGTGGGCGCATGGTCGCTTGTGGCGGCACCTGGCGTGGTCGCAGCCGTCGCCCGACGACGCAATCGCCAACGTAATCGTGTGCATCCCACTGGGCATGCTGCTTTGTCTGAGCCTACACCAACGAGTCGCGTACTCGTCGCTCCGCATTGCGACGACCGTGTTGATCGTCTCGGCTGCGAGCCTGGCGGCCGAGAGTCTTCAGACCCTCATCCAGTCGCGCGTGGCCGCATTCAGCGACGTCGGGTTAAACGCGCTGGGAGGTCTTGTCGGCGCGCTGCTGCTTGCACCGGTTGCGCGTTGGCTGGCTCGTGGGAGGCGCTCAGCCGCGGAGTTGCTTCGCACGCGCCCAGCCACCCTGGGTTTCGTGGCTGTAACCGTTCTGATCACGCTCAATAGTTGGATGCCGTTCGACTGGCGGTCGCCCGCGCAGGGCCTCCGGCAGGCCGACCTGACGCTGACGGCGTCGGCAACCACCCTTGGCCTCACCAACGCCGACGCCTGGCGTTTGTCTCTCGATCGCGCGGGTGACTGCGGTTACCTGCTGGTGCTGGGGTTTTTCGCGTTGCTGTCTCGTCGCGAGACAGACGCAGGCCGAATCCGCGCGACGTTCGACGCAGTGGCGCGTGTGCTGCTGCTTGTATTGCTATGGGAGGTGGGGCAGCTCGCCCTGGGCTCGCATGTTTTCTCCGTCTTCACGATCGTCACTCGCTTGTCGGCCGCCGGCGCGGGCGTCTGGTTTGCCCTGGCGATGATCGATATGCCGACTGGAAACGCCTGGCGGCACGAGCCGCGCATGCTGCTGCCGCAGCCGCTGTTGACGGCGTGCCTGTTCGTTCAGGTTGGGTTTCTGCTTGCCCGAGCGGGGCTGCCGCTGGTTAAGGGCGTGACTGGCTTCGAGGTCCAAGCACTGCCGTTCTACGCCGAATTCCGCCGACCGTTCCTACCAGCCGTCGCATCCGTGTGGGAGCAGATTGTGCCCTATGCGGTTCTGGCGCTGACGGCCGCCGCTTGCTCGTCGCTGCGCGGCATGCGTCAAGCGCTGCCGCGGGTGCTCCCTTTCGTGCTGAGTGTATCGCTCGTGGCTGAAGTGCTCGCCGCGCTGGGAGCATCGGCTCTGTTCGACGTGACCGACGTGCTGCTGGCTTTGGCCGGGGCGCTGGCCGGCACATGGATGCATACGTGGCTAACCCGGCACGCACCCGACGATCGCCTGCCCGAACGCGCGCCGGCAGCGACGGCACAGCCAACGGTCGAAGGCGATCTGGTAACCGTCGCGACAATAATCCCGCCGCACCTCGCCCACCGCTGGCGCGTCGACCGTCGCATCGACCCGCAATCCAACTGATCGACGCTGCCGCGAGGCCCATCACATCGGCCGCTGGCGCATCCGCACCGTACGAAGCCGGTTGATCGCCGCGGCGAGTTCGTACTTTCGTGGTCGGGCGAAGTTGCCCGGGTGCCGCTCGCCCCGTCGCAACGGGTCGAGCGCGTCGAGTCGCTCGCAATCGAAGAACGCCTCCATCGCATCCACCGTCTCGCGGAGTGTGGCCTTGCCGTCCATAAAGCGCGAGGTGGCCAGGTGAATCGCATAGCCCACCGCCCGCGTCTGGCTAGCGTCGACCAACTGCTCGACGTAGCGCAGGTCGATCGGGTCGGTGCCGAAGCGTATCGAGTCGATCCCTCGGACGTCGATCCTCACCTCGCGCCGGCCACGCGAAGCGTCGAAGCTCTCGGCCAGCGGGATGCGGACGGTACCTCGCCGGATGGGTCCAGCGGTCTCGGCGCGGCGGCCGCTGGCATGCTCGCCGGCGATGCGCCGGGCGTCGGCCGTTACGTCATGCGGCAGGTAGTCGCGCATCATGATGACGGTGTCGGCCACGTCGAAGTAGTCGCCGCACCCGCCCATCACCAGCACCGTCGAGACGCCCAGTGCATCGTACATCTCGCGCACGCGGTCGAGCAGCGGCGTGATCGGCTCGTGCTGCTTGTGCACGAGCGCCTGCATTCGCGCGTCGCGCACCATGAAGTTGGTGGCCGACGTGTCCTCGTCCAGCAGCAGCACGCCCGCTCCGACCTCGACGGCTTCCAGAATATTGGCCGCCTGGCTGGTGCTGCCGCTGGCGTCGTCGGTGCAGAAGGCCCGGGTGTCGCGACCAAAGGGCAGGTCGCTGATGAACGGGCTGATGTCCACCCGTTCGACGCGCCGCCCGTCCTCGGCGCGGATCTTCACCGCATCGCGGCCGGTCACCACGTACTCCCGCCCGTCGCCGGGAATGTGGGGGTACACGCCGCGCTCCAACGCCTTCAGCAGCGTCGACTTGCCGTGATATCCACCGCCGACGATCAGCGTCACGCCCTTGGGGATGCCCATGCCCGTTAGTGCGCCGCGCGCGTCGGCGCCCTCGCCCACAGGATTCGCCAGATCTACCGTCACCTGCAACGATTCGGGCGAGGCGAACGCCACCGCCTGTTTGCGCGGCATGGGCGCGTCGGTGGCGCCGCTGGCCCGCGGGAGGATCGCGCCGTCAGCCACGAACGCAACCAGACCCATCTCATCGAGCTGCAAGCGGATGTGCTCGTGATTCTCGACGCACTCGACGAACCGGCGTGCCTCGTCTTGCGGTGTACCGGCCCACAGCAGGCTGCGCTGGGCGATTTCGGGCAACTCGACACAGAGCATGGTCTGGGCCTGTCGCGCGAGCACGCGTCGGCCCGCAGCCGGCAGGCCTACCTCCAGCCTCGCCTCGACCCACTCGGGCGTGACGACGACCGCCGTCCGTTCCAGCACCTCCTGACCGCCCGCGTCGATGGCGACCAAGCCGCTCTTGCCCGTGCCGCGTCGGCCGTGCACGACCTGGCGAATCGCACCGTCCACCCGTCGGGCGATGTAGTCGGCCAACCCCACGCAACGCGGCGCGTTGGCGAACAGCTCCCTCGGCCAGCCCGCTCGCCCCTGCGGCACCCGCACGCGAACCTTCGACGGCGCGGCAAACGGATCGCCTTGCACGTGGTCGATGTGCAGAGTGAACTCGCCGAACTCGTAGCTGCCGGCGATGTCCTTGTAGGCCTTGTACCCCCGCCCGTCGATGCGCGACAGAACGCCCCGCAAATCGTCACTATTCCTCATGCTCGCCACCTCGGTTCACGTCGCACGCCACGGTGGCCACCGCGACACTGTCGGCGCGTCCCCCGCTTGCACGTGTCCAATGCTGTCAGTCAGTCAGGCAGGATCAGGATAGTCGCTCTCTGCGGCGATGTCCGCCCCCGGCAAAGAATATGGATCAGCCCTGCAGGCTCAGATCGGCCTCGCCGGCCGCGTCGCGCAGCTTGCGAAGTGCCCGTTGTTCGAGTTGCCGCACGCGCTCCTTGGTGACGCCCAGCAGGTGGCCGATCTGTTCGAGCGTCTGCTTGCGACCCGCCTCGGTCAGGCCGTAGTGTCGCGTGACGATCAGTCGTTCACGCTCGCTGAGCGCGCCCAGAAGTCGGTTGACCGCCTCGCGGGCGCCGCTGGCCTGCTCCTCCTGGGGCTCCTCTTCGATTCTGTGGCGCTCCGCGAGTTTGAGCAACTCCTCGCGACCGGTCTGGAACCGCTCGTGTTGGTAGTGCTCTTCGGGGATCGAGCGGGCGTAGTTCTTCATCACGGCCCACGTGGCATACGTGCTGAACTTGTACCCCCGCGTGTAGTCGAACTTCTCCACCGCCCGCATCAGCGCCAAGTTGCCGTCGCTGACTAGCTCGCCCGCCCCCACCACGCCGCCCATGTGCCGCTTGGCTACACTGACCACCAGCCGCAGGTTCGACTGGATGATCCTCGCCCGCATCTGCTCGGACTGGGCCAGCAGGTTTTCCACCGCATCAAGCTGGCTTCCACGCGGTTTCGCCGGGTCGATCTGGTCGCGAAGTCTGTCGGCCTTGAATTTCAGGTAGTTGTAGCAGCGGAACAGGTCCCACTCCTGCCCGCGACTAAGCAACGGCGTCCGATACAAATGCTCCAGAAACGCGGGCACGTTCTTGGGTACGCGGAGCTTTTCCTTGCCGCGCCGATCCTTCGATTCGTCACCCGCGCCCAGGATCCACGCGTCGGCGTCGGGCAGCTCGAACTCCTGGCTGTACATGTAGTCGATCCGGCGCTCAGCAAGCCGCTTGGCCCGCCCCTCGTTGAGCATCCGGTAGACGGTCGACCGGGTCCGCCCAAAGCGCACGGCCAACTCCGGTACGGGCGTGCCGCGGCGGTATTCCTCATAGATCACATCACCCATGGTCGGTGGGGCAGGGAGCTTTTCCAACCGATCGAAAACGGCCTTATCCGGGTGCTGCCGGTCGTGCCGCCGCAACGTATAGCGGATGGTCTCGACCGCCCGACCGGTTTCCTCAGCGATCTGGCGGGCGATCAGGTAGAAAGCCGCGCCCGGCTCGGCCAGACCCAGCTCGCGTGCACGATGGATGATCGTGCCTTTCTCCTTCGCCGATAGCTGACTGAACTGTCGGCCCCGACACACCAGCCGACCGTGCCGCCACACGAACCTGCGCACCGCACGCTCAGTGAAGATGAGGCGGTCGGGCTTACCTTCCAGCTCGACCCGCCAAGCCATCAGCCCGCGGCTGCGCCAACGGTTCAGCGTCTTGGCAGAAACCTTGAAACGCTCGGCCAACTGCTGCTGGGTCCAGAGCGGCTGGCGCAACGTCTCACCCCCGATGCCCGCCAATTGGCTGAGTTGCTCGGCCAGCTCCGATAGGTCTTCCAGCAGTGCTTGGCCGGGCAAGGCCTCGGCCGGCCGATTGGCTACCCCGGCGAATCCCGTGATGTGGTAGCAGACCAAAGTGTACGGATAGCTCTTGGCCGGCTCGACGAATTCAGCCAGGCGCTCGATGCCGTCCAACTGTCGCAGACGCAGATGGCGAGGAAGGATCGCCAGCTCATGCGCCAGCCGGCCAATGGCTTCCAACTTGTAACGGGTCGCCGCCATGGCAGCCTCACCCGTCCTGCCCCCCGGTGCGTGTTCAATCGCATACCCGCCGGCAAGTCAAGGCCCCACTACCACGGGCCACTCGGTGTTGGTAACTTCCCTAACCGATGTTGCCAGCGAAACTACCACTGTATTTTCGGTAGTTTCGAGACCGAAGTCAAGCACTCGCTGCCGCCCCGCGCACTAGACCAAGTGTCCCATCTCAGGCACCCGTTTCGTACCGGACACTTACCCATAGGGCGCATCCTAGGTAGTTATAGGACGTTCCGCCGCCCATGTGGCTCACGTTTTTCGGGCTTTCCCCGGCTGGCATCGTGTTGCAGCAACAGAGACAGTGTCACCCTTGGGGGTCGCTGGCCCCGTAGTCGGCAAGCAGCCGGCTGGCCTCTTCGAGGCCGATAACCTTGGCGCGGACCTGCGGGGGATCGGTTTGGTCGAGGCGGACAGACAGGTCCAGGTGGAACGGCCCGACAGCCAGACGAGTGAGTGTCTGACAGCATGCCCCGGTGCCCAGCGCCGAGCCGACGTCTCGTGCCAAGGACCGAATGTAGGTACCCCGCCCGCAACGCACCTGAAGCTCGATGTTGGGGTAATCGTAGCCCAGCAGCTCGATCTGGTAGATGCGAACTTGCCTCGGATCGAGCCGGACCTGCTCCCCGCGAGCGGCCATCTTGTAGGCTGGGCGCCCGCCGACCTTGACCGCGCTGAACGGCGGGGGGACCTGGTCGATCAGGCCGACGAAGTGGCCCAACACCTCGGCCAGTCGCTGCGAGCTGGGGGGGGTGGCGACCGGCACGGGCTCGAAGGGCTGCTCGGGATCGAGCGTGGCGTTGGTCACCCCCAGGCGGAGAGTGGTGCGGTAGAGCTTGGGCAGGCCCATCAGACGCTCGACGAGCTTCGTCGCCCGCCCGATCGCGACCACCAACACGCCATCGGCGAATGGGTCGAGGGAGCCGGCGTGGCCCACCTTGCGCGTGCCGACGATGGGTCGCAGGCGGTAGGCATGCCTGGCCGAGCTGACCCCGGTCGGTTTGTAAAGGTTGATCACCCCGTCCATGACCTGCAACCACCCAACGGCCGGTAACGTTGGCGGCGACTCTACTACCGAAAGGCGAACAGGGGAAGGCGGGGTGGCTGTGTCGTGCGCCCGGCCTCTGACGGACAGCCGATCCTGGAAACGGGCTTGGCTGACGACGATTCATATTTCATATATGGAGGAGGTAGACACTCGGCGGGTGGCGGCGGGAGTGGCCGCGCGGCAGGGCTGCATCGCCGAAGGGGTGGAAACGAGTACCGGGAGAGTGGACATGTTATCGGTATGGGCTGGGGCTATCTGTGTTCAGCACCGGCTGACCCGCGCGGAGTTCGATGGGCTTCTCGACCGCATCGACTTCGATAGCCTGATCCGCAAACAAGACTCGCGCTGCCGCCGCAAACATCGCCGACATGATTATCGCGCCCGTAACGTGGCCCTGGAGGTGGCCGGGGCCGACGGCGACGCCATGTTGATCGCCACGACGCGGAACGTCAGTGCGGGGGGCATCAGCTTCCTGTTCGACCAGCGTTTGGCGTTCGGCACAAGATGCTGGATCCGCCTGGTGGACGTGCATGGCCATGGACACACCCTATCAGGGCGCGTTGTTCACGCTCGGGCCTTTGACAAGGGTCTGTTTGAGGTCGGCATTTGTTTTGACGAGCAGATCGATCCGAGCGAGTTCATAGCCTCAACGTAGCGGCGTGCTTCTGTAGGTTTGTCGGTGGTTTCCCAGCCTGTCCTGCGCAAACGATGGCGCACCCAAGCTTCTGCGGCGTTGAGCGGCAATGTGGACTGCCTCCATATCTCCTCACCAGTGCGGTTCCACGTCCTGCTCACAGCTGGCAAGCCCAAGTGCGCGCTGGCGCGGGGTATCACAGCCGGTCGACTCCCGTCATAATGGGTTCCGCGCAGGCATACTGACCCATGGAGGGCATACGGATGGAGTGCAATCAGCAGCAGAACCTTCAGCAGTGCGCGTGTACCTACAGCTCCTGTGATAAGCGGGGGATGTGTTGCGAGTGCATTCAGTATCACCTCAAGATGAAGCAGCTTCCGGGCTGTTGTTTCCCGCCGGAAGTGGAGAAGACCTACGATCGCAGCTTCGCGGCATTCGCCCGCGCTTGGGGGCTGTAGCTCGCGCGGCCGGCTGGGCCGGCAGAACTCACCCTGCGGCGTGCAAGGCATACATAGGGCAGGTTCGCCCTGCCATCGGCCCAGCGTTGCGCGGTGCGTTTCCGCCCGTCCCCCGACACCCGATGGCGCGCGTGTGAGTTATGCAAGTCTACTGGCTGGCGAGCCGCCAGGGGCACTCGATCCGATTCATCCGAGATCGGAACGAACATGCCCGCGCAGAGAGCATGTACGCATAATCCATCGCCCGTTGGGACATGGTGGCGGTTGCACGGATGAGCCTGTGCGCGCCGGACGCTTGGGCATGCCACCTGAAAAGACCGGCGGACAAGCACAGGTCGGGCGTGTTCGCAGAACGGTCTCACTCACTCGGTACAACGTAGCCGACACGTCCGCGGGCCCTACGTCGGGTCGACGGTGAAGTCGGTCGGAAAGCCCAACTTCTCGTAGAGCTTGCGCCGTCCGGCCTTGTCGTCCTCCTGAACTTCTCGGGCGATCGCCGCAACCTGCATGGCCTTATCGCGCGGCACGACGATCACGCCGTCGCCGTCGGCCACGACGACGTCACCCGGCCGGACGAAGACGCCGCCACAAGTGATCGGCTTGCCGGTCGACTCCAACTCCAGGCGGCCGGGGCGAACGCCGCGCGACACGCCGGGGCAATAGACCGGCACGCGCTGCTTGGTCAGCTCGTCGGTGTCCCGGGCGCCGCCGTTGGTCACCGCGCCGACTGCACCGGCTGCGATCCAACTCATCGCGTTGTTCGATCCGATGAATCCGCAGTCCTTCACGCCCGCGCCATCGATCACGATCACATCACCGGTGCGAATCTGGTCGGGGATCGGGCCTCGCGCCAGCTCGGAGTACCACTGGCTCTTCCAGCGAAGGTGTTGCTCGACCGATTCAAACACCGGTGCTCGCCGGCCGGTCGGCACGAACCGAACCGTGTGGGCGATGCCGTAGATACGGTGGGCAAACCCATCCATGTCGCGCCACAGTGGGCCGATCAACCGATCCATCAGGCCCACGTCCTGCAGGCCGACCGCGTCCATTCCGTCACACACGTCGGTCACCCGAAGCCCCTGAAAGCGCTTGAGCAACTCGGCTCGATCCTGATCGGCTACCATGACTTTGCGTCTCCCTTAACAGCAATGACCATTGCTCTGTCCTGCCGCACGACCATCACTTGTACCCGAATTCCGCGCCGGTGCCAGGGCTGAGGCAGATTTGCGGCACGACCGCTTTCCGGAGTATATGGTTCGTTCGCGGGCCACCGACCCCGGCGCGCCAGACGCTTGCGATACGAACATGCCCACGCAGAGAACATGGATGGGTATTCCACCGCACGTTCGTACGTGTTGGCGCAAGAGGAGACAGGCACTTGCATGACGAAGGCGTGGGCATGCCACCCAAAAACTCGTCCATCCGGAGCGCCTGTGCTCGCGTCAGCGTCGCGGCTTGGTTGCGCCGCGTCGACGGAATCGACTCAGCAGCAGCATACCGATCGCCAGACCCAGCGGCGCCACCGGACCGGTCGCCCCGCAGCAGCCACCCGCCGATTCGCAGGCGTCACCGACACCGTCGCTATCGCCGTCGAGTTGATCGGTGTTGGCGGTCGACGGACAGTTGTCGCAGTCGTCGATGACTCCGTCGCTGTCACTGTCGGTCTCGGTGTCGTCGGGGACGCCGTCGCCGTCGCAGTCGGCCATCAGCAGACACAAGCTCATATCCAGGTCCTGTGGACCTGCGATGCCTGCTTGCGAGGTCCCATCGCCCGTCACCGACGTAAGCCAGGTAAAAAGGCACGTTCCCTCGAAGAGCCCTTCGACGGCGATCCACCCCTCGGCCAACTGACAACAGGGCGTCAGGTTGGCTGTGTAAGCAGACACGCGAACCCCTATGAATTCCAGCTCCGTATCGGTCACCGTGGGCGTGACGACGTACGGCCCGCAGGAGAGAGCGCCGGGATGACCCCCGTCGTCTTCGTAGAACGTTACAATGAAATCTTCCCGGGTTGGCGTGCAGGCTGCCGTGGTGACGACGTCGAGGTTCGCCCCCCACCACGAGACGCCGCAGATATCGCCGGCAAGGCCGGAGAAGTTCTCCAAACTCACCAGGTAGCCCTGGCTGGAGGGCTGCAGGCGCGACATCTCATAGGGCTCCGGGGGCGGTTGGGAAAACATGGAATTGGCCGGACACTCCGGCGCAGCCGGCAGCGGCGTCGCTTCTGAGATACTGAGTGCGTAGTTTCCTTCATCGCTCCCGCTTCTGCCATCGATAACGATATAGTAGGTCGTTCCAGCGCTAAGCGGCACGCCGAGCACCTGCGACTGATGGGTGCTCAATCCGCAGCCCTCGTCGTCGCAGGCCAACTCATCGCCCGAACACGAGTCCTCGTAAACGTAAAGCACCGTGTCGAAGCTCGACCCGCACAGCGAGATATCCACCGACATGTCCGACGGCGGGGTGAAGGCATAGACCACGTCCCGGCCGCCGCTCGACCAGCAGTCGTTGTAGTCATCGGCCGCAGTCGCCGTGGTGCCCGTGTCGGGATAGGGAAGCACCACGACAACCGTTGCCGTCGCACATGTGTCCCCGCCGGCCGCCATAACACACGCAGGACCCGCCAGCATCAGGACCAACGCCATCAGAGCTGCAATCGTTTTCATCTTCCATACTCCTTGTGTCTGTCGTCGTACCGCCGTCGCGCGGCAGCCGAAGACATACGCACGCCTTCGCAACGAAGGCGGTTCACGCTCGGTCTGATTACGACCAAGTCGACAGTTGTAGCCCAGCCCAAGTCTTGGATGCACAACAGCAGGTGACCGACCCACGTTGCACGAACCGCTTGCAGACTACTTACGTCGTGCCCGTACTGTACGGGCGCGGATCCGGCTCAGCAACAGCATGCCCACGGCCAGGCCCAGCGGCGCGACGGGTCCGGTCGTGCCGCAGCATCCGGTCGGCTGTACGCGGGGCGGCATTTCGCAAACGTCGCCCACGCCGTTTTCGTTGCTGTCGGCCTGGCTGAGGTTGGCGACGAGCGGACAATTGTCGCAGCCGTTCGGCACGCCGTCGTCATCTGCATCGATCGCACATCCATCATCCCCGACGGCACTGACGCAACTGGCCGTATCGGGGCAGTCGTCGCACGCGTCGCCCACGCCGTCGTCATCGTCGTCGGCCTGGACGGGGTTGGGGTCGTCAGGGCAGTTGTCGCACACGTCGCCTAGCCCGTCGGTGTCCGTATCGGTCTGACTCGAGTTGGGCAGGTCGAAACAGTTGTCATCGCTATCGAAGATACCATCGCCGTCGGCGTCGGCCAAACCGGCCAGCCAGTTGCGCAGGATTCCGAGTTGATCCGCATCGGTGCTCCAGTCCGAGCCATCCTGGTTTCCGTTCCACGTGCCCACCGATCCACCCGGCGCGGGCAGGTCGGTGAAGATGATCTTGTCGAACGCCGTCGCGTCGATCTGGCCAAGTGAGACAGCGCCGCGCGCGGCGTCGGCTGTGAGCTGGTCGTGGTCGTTGTGACCCGCGGTGAAGGACAACCCCCGGTAATCGCCCGCCGGACCGTTGAGGATGAAATGGTCGGCGCCGGCGGCTGTCCAGTTGGCGGCGATTGGCGAGTCGCCGAGGGTTGAGGAGCGCACCACGTCGGCCAGCCGTGCGTCGTTCGGCCCGCCGAGAATGTTCAAGCCGGTGGCGATCAGACTGCCGCCTCCCTGGATATACGCCTCCAGCGCCGCTTGCTCGTCGGCGGTTATCGCTCGCCCGGCGTTGTCGTTGCCCGACCCGTAGAAGATCACCACATCGAAGGCCGCCAGCGAGGTCACGTCGCCGGTCAGGATCGGATTGTTGGTCGCATCGGTGTTATCCAGAATCGTGAAGACGTGCTCCGGAATCGCCGAGGTTAGGAAACTAAGATTGTCCGCGGAGTAATCGTCGGCGACCAGGACGTTCAGCGCCTCCGCCGACGGCGTCACAAAGGCCACAAGCACCAACAGTCCAACGCACACACCCACATTGCTGCTCGAAATCATCACCGGCCCTCCCACAAACGGCACCCACCTCGCCGCACACCCCAACAGGGCGGGTGATCTGAAACTCACAGCCACTCACCGCAGACGTGTCTTGCCACGAGTGTCGGCCCGACACCGACAGCCGGCATTTCACTGGCGCCCATGGTACGTACGGTTGCAGGCAAACACAATCTCGCCGCCCGCTGGCTGACGGCGCCCGAAAGGAGCCGATCGGGCTCAGCAAGGACGCTACGTAAACACGCGCGATCGAACGTCATGGCTTGGCGGCGTGCGGTTGGGAATCGGAGCTTTTGGGATACTGCAGTCCGTGGTCGTCACGCGACGGGCGCCGCGACGGCGACTTCAAAGTGTGTGCCCTGCTTCGGTCCGGTGAAGTCGGCGGCCAGAGAGGCGCAAGAGACCACAGCGCAGAGACAAGGGACCGACCTATCGGCCGATCCCCTGCCCGCGCTCAAATGGTTAACTGCTCAGATGGGATGCGCGCCGCCTACTGCCGCTCCCGCACGACGATCGGCACCAGGCCCTGCATCGTCGGATCATACAGCACGATATCAGGCTCCTGATTATCCACAATGGACCCGGGGTTCAGATACCCGGCTACGGAGTCGAAATCCCTGCTGGCAACTCACAACGAGCCCAGCACCCCTTCCATCTCATTCACATCGGTCAGTAGATCTGTGCCGATGATCACCGATGGCGGCGTGCCGGTAGCCAGGCTCGCCGGATTGTCGAAGCCGAGGACGGGGAAGGCGTCGTCGTCGCCGTTGCACACGAACAACCGATTGTCCACCAAGGCCACGGCGGCTGGCCGGATGATCAGCGAGGGTCCGCCTAGTACGAAGTCGGGCTCCTGGTTGGTCGACAGGCCGTCGGCGGGGCTGTACGCCGTGACTTTATCTCCCTCGGCCTGGCAGACGTAGAGCACGTTGTCGAAAACGAAGACCCGTATGGGATCCAGCACCAGCGAGTCGGCCAGGTTTAACACCACGTCCGGAGCTTGATCGCCGGCCAGCGCAGCCGGACCGTCGAAGATTCGTACGGTATTGTTGATCTTACTGGCCACGTACAGGGCGTCGTCGGTGACCGCCAGGCCCACCGGCCCGTCGAGCCCTGCCAAGCCGCCCAAGACCACGTCCGCAGCCTGGAAGTCGGACAGAGCGGTCACGTCGCGGAAGATGCGAACCGTGTCATTGTCCTGGCTGCAGACGTACAGGTCGCCGTTGTGGACTTGCAGGTCGCTGGGCTTGTCGATGCCGGACCCAGCGAGGTTCAGTGTCACTACTGGAGCGACGCTGTGGTCGAGGAAGCTGTAGACGGTAACGGTATCACCATCGACATTGGCCACATAAAGGCTGCCGTCGGCAATGTCGAGTGCGCGCGGGCCATCGATGCCGGAAGCAGCATCCAGAACCCCGTCCGGTTCCTGTCCGAACGGATCGGCATTGCGGACATCCCAGTAGATGTAGACCCTGTCCCCCCATACGTCGCCGACGGCCATATCCAGTGTTTCACACACGTCGCCTATCGCGTCCGCATCATCGTCGGCCTGGTCGGCGTTGGCCACGGCTGGGCAGTTGTCGCAGGCGTCGCCCACGCCGTCGCCGTCTGTGTCGGTCTGCGCGGCATTGGCGACGGCCGGGCAGTTGTCGCATGCGTTGCCCACACCGTCGCTGTCACCGTCGGCCTGATTGGCGTTGGCCACCGTCGGGCAGTTGTCGCTGCCGTCTATTACCCCGTCGCCGTCCGTGTCGGGACCGAGGCCCGGGCAGCCCATCATGGACAGGCTAAGCGCGACGGTCAGCATGGTCGCCCATCCCGTTCGACCGAGCAGTTTGTGATACATAACGTGGAGTTTAGCCGTTTTATAGAATGTTAACCTCTTCTACTACAATGAGTTACGAATTAATGGCAAGTTCCTATGCAAGGCCCGAGTTGCTCGGAATTGGCTGGCGGGCTCCAGCGGGGGTCCTCAACGGCATTACCCGGTCGAAAATGGCTAAAGTCCACATAACCAGTCCTCCGTTTTTGTGAAATGAGTCGTAACGTTCATCCGGAATACACATTCCGGAGTGCGCCTTGATATGAGTGGGCTACAGGCCCAGGAGACGATTCGGCCCGCCAGGTTGCCCGTCAGCGAAGTAGCGCAACGACCACGCGCAGAAGCCGCTATGGACGCTTGGCCCGATTCGCCTTCCTTACCGAATACAAAACTCGTTACTCGCGCGCCCGGCCCTATCTCGTTCGCGCGGGGTATGTTGCCTCCAGCCAAGCACCGCTGTGCTCGGCCAGCAGGGAAATACTACTACGTCGGCCTGGCAAGTGCAAGGGCAAAATTGCCCCCCCCCTGGCGCCGCCAGGTCGTGCGGCCGAAGCACCCTTACGGCTTCGTTGGTACGGGGTGGTTTGCTCTATCCCGGATCGTGATATAGGCGCCCGTGGAGATTTTCCCGCTGCCATTCAGATCGTAGTAGACTGTAGGGCGTGTCGCGCCGACCTCGGCGTGGGCATGCCGCCCGAGCAGGCGACAGCAGACAAATGGAGACGGGCAGAACCCGCCCTGCCTTCACCACGCGCTTGCCGCGTGCGCACGGCGAATGTGCGGCAGCGCACGCTAGCTCGGCTGCGCCGGAGGCGGCTCACTGGTCGGCGGCGCCGCTGCGCCCGGGCCCTGCTCGGCGAGTCGGCCAGTGTTCTCGGCGATGCGGAAGATCACGATGACCAGTTCCAGCCACACGCGAGCGAGGATCACAAAGACCAGAAAGACAATCGGCGAGATCACCAGCAACACGATCCCGCTCAGCGCCCCGCCGGCAAACCCGCTGACGATCATGACGATGGCCGCAATGGCCGAGAAAATGATCCCCAGGATGAACAGCACCTTGATCACGCGAGTGGTAATGAACTCGGTGAACGAAAGGTCGAACAGACTGCTGAGAAAGCCCTTCTCTGCCATGCCCCGATCTCCTTTTGTGATACGACCAGGCCCGTCTGTTGTGGACAAGACGTGAGAAAACCGCGCCAACTGCTCCAGGATTATAACGACCGCCACCGCCCGGACAACAGAATAGACGGATTGGGTCATACCGCGTTGGGGCGGGCGAGAGCACGCGCGCCGAGTGAGTTGTCTGCAACTCAGCCCAGGGCTACGTCCAGCGTCATCATGATGGCAAAGCCAGCCACCACGCCCATTGTGGCGAGGTCCACGTTGCCCTTGTTCTGAGCCTCGGGGATCAATTCCTCGGCGACGACGAAGATCATGGCCCCGGCCGCAAAGGCCAACGCATACGGCAGGATGGGCGCGGCCACCAGGACCAGGCCGGCCCCGATTACCCCGGCGATGGGTTCGACGGTGGCTGAGAGCTGCCCGTACCAGAAAGCCTTCAGACGACTCATACCCTCGCGCCGCAGCGGCAGCGACACGGCTGTGCCCTCGGGGAAATTCTGCAAGCCGATCCCCACAGCCAAGGCGATGGCGGCACCGATCTGCGCCAGCTTCTCGGCACCGGCCAGGTGGGCGGCTGCCCCGAAGGCCACCCCCACCGCCATGCCTTCCGGAATGTTGTGCAGCGTGATCGCCAGGATCAGCAGGGTGCTTCGCTGCCAGGAGGTCTTGACGCCCTCGCGCTGCTGCGGCTCGGCGTGAAAGTGCGGCAGAATTCGGTCAGTTACGCGCAAAAACGCGGCGCCCAGAACGAACCCCGCAAGCGCCGGCACGAACGCCAGCCGCCCGTAGCCGAGATGCTCGCTCATCTCGATCGCGGGGATGAGCAGGCTCCAGCAGCTTGCGGCCATCATCACGCCTGCGGCCACGCCCAACGATGCGTCGAGGTATTTCTGCGAGAACTTCCTGGTGAAAATGACCAGCCCCGCCCCGCAGGCGGTCACCAGCCAGGTGCCCAACGTCGCCACAAAGGCCTGGAGCACCGGGTTCCACTCGTAGAAGGAACTCACCTGTGATCCCCTTGCACTGTCGCGTGCCCCAAGCGGCCCGCACCGCTCAACCCACTCCCTGACATGCCCGGCCCTGAAAACGTGGGCAATTTAGCGGCGAGCAGACCGGCATTCAAGTTCCCCAGGTGGGTCGCGGAGCCTACGACCCGCGTCGAGTGGCAAACGCATGGTATCGAGGGGCTTGACCTCCAACGTCGGGTCCATCGTCGCCGGCTGTAAGGTCATCGTACGACGGCCTGGACGAGGAACCCGCCCTGGCGTATCATATCAGCCGCCATGTCGGGAGGTTTGCGCGGCGTGGACGATTCGGCAGGCACCGCAACGTCGGCACGGCGCGCTCGTCCAATACTGCCGGCCCGTATGACAACAGGAGGTGTGATTTGTCGGCGACGCGAAGACTGAAAACCTCAATCGCAATCGGCCTGATGGCGATGGCCTTTGAAACACAGGGCTGCCTGCCGGAGAACTACTTCGCCGACCTGGCCGCCACCTCGATTCAGCAAATCGTCGACGCGTCACTTACCGCTGCGCTCGATTGCCTGACGCCTACTGACTCGACCGTCGACGCAAGCACCGACCCAACCGCCGACACGTCTGGTTCGTAATTGGACGCATGGCATTCCCTCGTCACGGGTAACATGGTCCAGCGCAGCCGGCGTCAGGTCGCCGGTGTGTTCGTGGCTCGGCCGGACGGGCAGAACCGCGTCGCGCCCCCAGGTCGAAGCGCCCCGGACCCCCCGTCCAACCCGGTGGCTGCCCCTGCTCCCCCCAAGAGCCCGGGCGCACACAACCGAACCGCACCCCCTGGCCACGACGACCGAGGGCGCTTAGCCTATAATGTGGGGTAGGTGTATGAACATGCCTCGTACCGCTGGACACGCGTCCATATGTTGTCTGGCAGCGCTTGCCGTGCTGTCTTGGTCCGCTCCTGTAGCCTTTGTACACGACGCTCTCGAGCATCAGGGCGGGGCAGGGAACGGTCAGATCGTCTTGCCAGGTTCGGGCTGGCTGGCTGCCGCCTTGCCAACCGACAGGCGACCGGCGCCAAAGGGTGAACCTGCGGGCTTCGATCGGCCCATCTCGTCGATTGCTGCGCCGGCCGGGGCGTCGCCCCGTCCGCGCTTGCCATTACCCAATGAGAACACATCGCAGCCTCTGCGCGGTAGCAATCCGCGTTACGCACACCTCTGTAGACTCCTGGTTTAACCAAGTATCCACAACCTGACCGCGTACTCTTTGCGGCCTTGTTTGGCCGCGTGATTCCTCAAGGTGCTTTGCGCCATGAGGTCGGTTTCGACTGCATCCTGTCGGCGCGTTCGGCTTGGCCGATTTCCGCCGACCGTTACCCAAGGACGACGACCAATGTATCACAATTCCGAGAAGACCAGCGAGACAGTGGCCCTCGTGCGAAAACTGCTGGAGCTTGGCAGGCCTCAGGAAGCGGCGGAGGTGATCCGCCAGTTCGGCGCCGCGTCTGCGGAGCTGCGTAACGCGTACGGTGTCTGTCTGATGCGGACCGGGCAAACCGGCAAAGCTGTCGAGCTTTACCGCAAACTCGTAATGGATGAAAAGGGCATAAACCTGAAGCGCGACGTGCCGACGATTTTCAAGACCAACTTTGCCACAGCGCTGCTGTTGGCAAGGAACGCCGCAGGCTGTTTGTCGGTGCTCGATGAGATGGCCGACAGTCGCCATCCGGCCGTCGTGAGGGTCCGCGACGCGGTTGCCCGCTGGCGGCGGTCGTTAGGCTGGTGGCGGCGCGTCTGGCTTGCCATGTACGGTTCGGCGCCGGCCACGCCCGTCGTGCTCGACTTTCCGCCGGGCGATCTCGACGAGCGGCCATCACTGCGACCGGCGGCGTGACCACGGCGCGGGCCGATGCCCGGCATCCCGGCCCGTTCCATTGAGTGATTGCGTAGGTCGGGTGGCACGGTCCGGCGCGGCCGGGCCGTGAGCCGTAGGGTGGGTCGTGACCCACCAACTCGGCTTAGCGCGTAGGGCGCGTCGTGTGCCCCGCCGCGGCGGGTTCTTGAACAGTGTCTTCTCTCACGTGAACGGCAGGTGGCCCGGGTTCACACAGTAAACGAGGTCGAACTGCTTCCAGTGAGCCGAGTCGAACTGCTCTGGACCCGGGGGAGTCGATTCTGTATCATGACGACATGCGTTTGCGTCTTTGCCCGAGATGTCCTTCGTGGCTAAAGAAAGGACAAGTCATGCCTGCCAAGCTCGCGCTTCGACTCAAGCCAGGCACCGATCCTGGCAAGGTCGATCCGTATCTCATCCAACTCATGATGAGCGCCAATATGATGCTTGGTGCAATACGCTGGAGCGACTCGCTTGGCGACAAGGAAGGTCAGCCCAAGTCGGTCTCTGCGCAGAGTGACCTGTTCATATCGCTCACTGTCACGATGGGCTGGGCTGGCGAGACCGTCAAGCTTATTCACGAAGGGAAGCGAAATAAAGGGCTTACAGACCAGATGGTTGCTGATGATCCGAAGTTGCGTAACATATGGAAGGAGTGCGCCACGAAGATTCGTTGCGCTTGCCGAAAAAACCCTGTCTTCCACCCCAGGCTCCAACGCTGTGTCGACGTGCGTGACCAGTGCTTTGCTCACTGGGATGCGGTGGTGGCCGAAGGGGTGATTGAGCAACTGCGCCAGATGCCGAACTTGCCACCCCTTTGGGAGTGTGACGATCAGTCGGGCTCGTATCGGGACTCTCGGTTTAGATGGGCGGACGAAGCTCTGGTCCGCTATATATTGCGTTGCAGAGAGGATGCAGAGTTGAGTGCCGAGGTGAAAGAGATTCGCGAGGTGGTTACTGACTTGGTGGAACTCACGAATTGTCTCGTCGGTGCTCTGCTTAAGAAGCAGGGCGTCCCGGTCGAAGTCGTGGAAGGGGATAGCTGACACTGCGGATTCTGTGGTTGTCTGGCGTTCGGGCGCACAGTTCGAACGCGGACGCAACAAGGGCATGTGAGGCAGTCAATCACGACTCTCAGTGATCCCATGCCCATACAACGGTTCGACTGAGCATTTCGGTCCTGAGCTTGTCGAAGGGCTCACCGTTGACAGCGGCGCTTCGGCTCGCGTTGCTCGCTCAGCGCAAGCGTGGGCATGTCACCCAAAAATCCGTCCTCGGCGCGTGGCGGGGCAGCCAAGCATGCCCATACGATGCACGGCCAATCCCGGCGACTTCAGCATGATCCTCGGCTCGCAGGGATCGAACGCGCCGGGATTGACCGTGCCACCGGTCGCGCAAATCCGTCCCCCACGCTCGAAGAGCATGGGGCACCCAAGACCGTCCTACACTACACGCGGCCCGTCGGGCGATCCCACATCGTATTGCCCACCACCCCCGATCCGGCTATGTTCGTCGCGCAGGCGGGGGATGGTGTAAGCAGCAAGGGCTGGGCGGTTGCGGAGAAACGCGATGAGCGAGATGGGACTTGCCGGAGTGTGTTGCCTGACGCTGGTGCTGGCCGCCGCCAGCCAGAGCGCGGGCATGGTGACCGACCTGTTCAGCCGCGGCTACTGCATCATGCCCACGCCGCAGCAAACCAAACTGCAAGCGGGCAACGTCGTCGTCGACGCAGCCTGGCAGGTCCGCCTCGACGGGGTAGACGCCAACGTGGCGGCCGTCCGCTCGCTTATGACGGGCCTGAAGGATGAGTGCGGGCTCGACCTGAAGGTCGGCGCCGGCGGCGATCGCGCCATCGTCTTGGCCGTCAAGCCGGGCATCGTGACGACCGACACCGACGCCGAGCGCGAAAAGCAGGGCTACCTGCTGGCCGTTACCGACGGCACGGTCGAGATCACCGGCAACGCCGAGGCGGGCCTGTTCTACGGCGTGCAGACGCTGCTGCAACTGCTCCGTCCAGCCGGCGACGGCAACAAGTATCACCTGCCCGTCTGCGAAATCCGCGATTGGCCGACTTATCAGCTTCGTATCCTGCACTGGGACACCAAGCACCACCAGGACCGCATCGAGGTGCTCAAGCGCTATCTCGACCAGTCGGCTCGCTTCAAACTCAACGCCATCGCCTTCGAGCTGGAGGACAAGTTCGAGTACCCCTCGCACCCCATCATCGGCGCCCCCGGCGCGTTCACCACCGAGCAGATGCAGGACCTCACGCGCTACGCCCTCGACCGCTACACCCAGATCATCCCCAACGTGCAGGCCCCCGCCCACATGGGCTTTGTGCTCAAGTACGAGCAGTTCGCCCACCTCCGCAGCGACGGCAGCAACTACCAAAGCCGCATGTGGGATCCCGAGGTGCTCAAGCTCATCTTCGACATGTACAGCGACGTCATCGAAGCCACACCCGGCGTCGACTACCTCTTCGTCAGCACCGACGAGGTGTATTACGCCGGCATCGACCCCAACGCCCCGCGCCCCTACAACCCGGTCAACCGCAGCCTCACGTGGGTCGAGTTCGTGCAGAAGGCGCACGAGTTCCTCAGCACCAAGGGCCGGCGGCCGCTCGTGTGGGCCGAGTTCCCCCTGCTGACCGAGCACGTGCACATGCTGCCGGCCGACACCATCGACGGCATCATGGGCGGCGACGACGCGTTCATCGAGGCCGAGAACAAGCGCGGCATCCGCCAGCTCGCCTACGTGTCGATGCAGGGCGCCGAGAAGCTGTTCCCCAACTACTTCGCCTACCAGAACCGCGACCAACTCGACGCCGGCCGCCTGGTGTCGGCCTACGACGGGACGTCGCGCGGCAAGGCGTCGAAGGGCAACCCGATCGGCACGTTCTCAGCCGCATGGGATGACGCCGGCCTGCACAACGAGACTTTCTGGCTGGGCTGGGCCGTCATGGGCGACTACGGCTGGACGCCCGGCACGCCCGACATCGAGGAGGCCGTCGCCAAGTTCATGTACATCTATCACGGGCCCGAGACCCGCGGCATGGTCGATGTCTACCGAGCGCTCCAGGAGGGCGCGCGGTTCTGGGAAGACTCGTGGCGGCGCGTCCGGTCGACCGTCCGTGGCCCGGGCTACGGCAGCAGCCGGGGCAAGGGCATCGGCACGCAGCGATACGACATGACGCTGCCCACACCCGAAGTGCCTAAGCTGCCCGACCTGAAGGTCACCCGTTCGTTCCGGCCGCGATGCAAGGCCGCCCTCACCGAAGCACCCGAGCAGCTTCGCAAGAACGACCAGCTCATCTATCTGCTCCAGGAGAACCTCGCCCGGGCCAAACACAATCGCTACAGCCTCGAGGTGTTCCTGTCGCTGGCGTATTTCCAGCGGCACTTCGTCGAGCTGCTGATGGGGCTCGATCAGGCCGAGAGTCATCTGTTGCAGGCCCAGGCCGCTGCGTCGTCCGAGCGCCAGGGCGAGGCCGTCGGCCAGTTGGTGCGAGCGCACGAGATCGTCGTGCGGCTGGTCGAAGATCTGGACAGCCGCTATCGCGCCCTCAAACGCGTCTTCGAGAAGAGCCGCTACCCCAAGGGCCGCTCGGTCGACGGGCGCGAGTTCGTCCACATCATGGACGATGTGAAGGACCACTTCGCCGATCGCCGGGCCGACCTGAGCTTTATGATCGCCCCCGAGCAGAGCCTCGATCTGCCCGCCTGGTGCAAAAACCTGGAGAAGGTGATCAACGAGTATGCCCGGGCGCACGACGTGGCCGTCCGCCCGCTGCCCGAGCCCGTGCTGGAGGACTAGGCTCGGGTCGCGTTGTATCGGCTTTCGGCGGGCACTATACTTACGGCCCGAGCGATCAAGCGGTGTGTCTTTGTTGAGTGCAGCGCCTTCAGGACACACGTCAGCGGCGTTTTTCGGGTTGATATGAGCAAGAGACCCACCGGCAGGCCATCAACATTGCGGGATGCCGCTACGGTGGTGACCGGCTGGGCCGTTCCGGGGCTGGGCCACTACCTGGCTGGCGAACGTGCCCGGGGGATCGTCATCTTTGTCGGCATCGGCCTGACGTTCTGGATGGGTGTGGCGATCGGCGGGGCGCGGTCCACCATCGATCCCCAGACGAACCGCGCGTGGTTCGCGGCGCAGATCTGCTGCGGTGGCCACACGTTGGGCGCCTGGGCTCTGCATCAGGCGGTGCCCGACAGGCTGCCCTACAAGGCCGGCGCGCCGCCGGTCGATCTGGGCATCGTCTATACGGCTGTTGCGGGCCTGCTGAACGTGCTGGCCATCCTTGATCTCTTGGGCGGCTCCGAGCGCCGATCGCGCCGAGCGCCCCAAGGCACGGCCTCATAGGTTGGGTTGGACCATGGACATCCTCTTAGCGCTGTTTGTCGAGCCGATCCAACTGACCGGTTGGTGGCGTCTGGTGATGATGTTGCCGCTGTGTCTGGGCATCGCCGTGGTGTACAAGGCGTTGAAGTTGGACGACTTACGGTCGTTACCGATCGGATCGCTAGCCCTGTGGGCGACGCTGGTGGTCGGCATGATGGCGGTGGGCGTCGTGCTGATGGTCGGTTACGAGCTTCTTCGTTAAGGCTGCGGGGGTTCGGGCGGGTCTGACCAATCTGTTTGGTTCTGGACCGTTGACGATGCCCGCACGGCGGGCTTCTCGTCGAACTCGTCGCCTCGGAATGTACTGCCCAGGTAGGTCTTGCGGACCAGTTCGTCGTTGATCAGCTGTCTGGGTGGTCCCTGCCGCAGGACGCGGCCCTCGTCGATGATGTAGCTGCGATTGGTCACCGAGAGCGTCTCGCGGACGTTATGGTCGGTTAGCAGGATCGAAATCCCCCGCTCGTGCTGAAGGTGGTGAATTTCACGCTGGAGGTCCTCGACTGCGATCGGGTCGACCCCACTGAACGGCTCGTCCAGCAAAATCAGCCGAGGGTCGGTGATCAGCGCCCGGGCGATCTCCAGCTTGCGGCGCTCGCCGCCGGAGAGGGTCCGGGCGTGCTGGTGTCGAAGCTGGGTCAGGCCGAACTGGTCCATCAGCTCTCGTGTTTGGCGGCGGCGCTGTTCCCGCGAGAGCGTCCTGATGGTCTCGAAGATGGCCATCAGGTTCTGTTCCACGGTCAGGCGCTGGAAGATGCTGGGCTCCTGCGACAGGTAGCCCATCCCCAACTGAGCCCGCTTGTACATGGGCAGGTCGGTGACATCCTGACCGTTGAACAGCACCGTGCCGCCCTCGGCGCGAATCATTCCGATGGTGATGCGAAAGCTGGTGGTTTTGCCGGCCCCATTTCGGCCCAGCAGGCCAATGATTTCGCCCGGATAGACGGCGTAACTCACGCGATTTACGACGGTTCGGCCGCCGTAGGACTTGACCAAGTCGCGTACTTCCAGCAACGGCTGGTTCGCGCTCATGAGCTGCCCCTATCGCCCTGTGGATAAACTGTTGAAATCCCGTCACCCCGGAGGAATGCACTCGGCACAACCGAGCGTCGGGTGGGCAGGCGTAAACCGTTCGCACAGGGCTTACATGAGTGCAGGTATGTTATAAGTCTTTTTCGCATAGCTTCTTATGAAAGTATTCGTCGTTGTTGGCTGGGCTGGTCATATGGTGGCCGGCCACTGGCTCTGACCGAAGACGGGCTGCCGTCTTTTGGCCACGTCAGTTGTGGATAACTGCCTTTGCGGCAAGCGCAAAGCGCGGTAAGTTTCTCCTGGTTCGAACCCTACGAGCGCTCGCCCCAAGCGCCGTCTATAGTCGGTCGGCCGGCCGACGTCAATCGGCGCCGGCTTTACCGAACGAAACGCATGCGGCCGACATTCGGGATGATGCCCCCATACAGGAGCCTGTACGCCAGACGCCCAAGCAGCCCGCCGCGTCGAAGCGAGCTGGCAAGGTCGTCACCCGTGTCCTTCAACGGAGCCACGCCGGCTGGCCAATAGACGAAGAACGCTCGCCCGATCATCTGGTCGGCCGGGACGGTCCCCAGGTGGTAGTAGCGCCAGTCGACGTCAGCGAGAAGCCGGGCTAGTTCTCCGCCGAGGGCTAGAGCCCGTCGCGGGTCGTTCTGTGCAGCGGGGATGTAGTCCTCGACGAGGCTGCGTTCAATCCGGTCGGCGGCTTGGCTCAGTTCCTCTTGGCGGTAACGGGGCGCCCGCCCGAGGGTGCGGCGCATGCCGGCCACCCGGTGCCGTAACTGCTGCGCCTGCGCATCGTCAAGGACGGTGCCCTGGGTCAGGGCCGACATTTGCCGGCCGAGCAGATCCCGCAGTGGGCCGGCTGGTTCGAGCAGCTCGCAGGCGTGCCACCAGAGTCGCGAGTCCTTGCTTTCGGGGCTGTTGTCGCCCAGGACGAAATACTCCCCGCGGCGGAGGTACAGCGGGTGGTTGCTGGTGGCCCAACCGGGCCGCCGGATGTGGGGATTGCGGCGGTCTCTTACCTCGTCGTCGTACTCTTCCTCGATCAACGGGCTGCGGTAGAACACGTCGCGCTGGAGGCGCACGTGGCGCAGCGTCAGCCGGGTGTCGGCAGCGCCGAGCAGGATTCGAGGTTCGACGCGGTTCTTGGCGGCCTCGCGGCCGACTGCCGGGTCGGTTGGTCGCGGCATCGATAGCAGGATCCGGCCGTCAAGTTCAACGCGGGTAACATGGTCGACGTTGCTCAGGGTCACCTGATAGGCCAGTCCGGGTTCGAACGGCTCGATCTGGGCGTGCTTCGCCTCCATCTCGTCGGGTGGCTCGGTCTTGCCGACGCGCAGGCGACTCAATTCGATCGAACCGTCCAGGTGCAGCAGAAGGCGGAACAACTCATCCCGCTTGCCAAGCAGGATTTCGAACTGCCCCTGGGATGCATGGGGAATCAGGACCGCCGACGCGCGCAAGTCGCTGACGATCTGCCGCCTTTCGAACTGCTCGCCGTTGTAGGCATAGAAATCGGTCACATTCTTGCCGGTGAACTGAATGTGATCGAGCGGGCGTCCCACACCGTCGAACGAGAGTTCGCGAGTGTACGCCTGCCATGCTGATTCGTCGCCCGGCGCGGTCCAGTCGGCAGGTCGGTCGTCGTTGCGCGGTCGGGTCGTGGGGTAGTCCTGGTCGTAGAGGGTGAACCAGAGCGAGCCCTGAGCCGAGTCGGGCTTGGTGCGTATCTTCATCGCTTCGTCGAGTTCGGCGCGTTGCTCGGCGGTGAGAGGTGGTCGGTCCCATGGCGGATGGGCCAGGATGTCCAGGATGGCCGGGTCGATTTCGGCAGCCGGAGCGGCGTAGATGTCGCCATCGATGATCTCGATGACCTCCTCGGGCAGGCCGATCAGTCGCTTGATGAAGTTGGTCTGACCGTCGCCGGGGTTCTTGAATACGCAGACGTCCCATCGCTTGGGCCCCAGCCACTTGCCTCCAAGGTCATAGGGGAATTTGAATACCAGGATGCGGTCGCCGCCCTCGACCCGTCCGCGCCCGATGAACTCGTACTCACAGTTGGGGCACACGATGCGGCGGTGCTGTCGCTGCTGACCCGACCAGCCGTACGCGTACTCATACCCGCAGTCGGGACAGACGAAGGTCATGTGCTCGCCGTAGAGGGTGGCGGCCATCGATCCGGTGGGGATGACAAAGGCCTCGATCACGAATGCGCGGAAGACGAACGCCAGGATGAATGCGACCACGATGGATTCGAGAGTCTGGCGAATGCGTGCCGCCTCAGAGGGAGATGATGTGTCGGAGCGGTCGGACAAAGCGTGCGTCCCGGTGAGCTTGATCTCTCGTAAGTCTATCGGACCATACCAACGTTAGAGCCGCCGAACGATACCGCCTGGCCGTCGGACGGTCAATCGGGCGTGGTTCGGCGGATGGCGCGTCGCTTCGTGGGCCGGCGCCGACCTTGCCAACGTCTGATAACGGGGCTCGTTGGGTTTCCATCGGTTCCGATTCGTTGATGGCCGGCCTTGTGCGTTGAGCGGGGGTCGGCATGCGATGACAGGGGGGGATCGTGGCTTTGCAGCACAAGTTGCGGGCCAAACAGGACGACAAATGGGGAAAGGGCCGTGCCGACCATATGCCTGGCCGGCCGAGAAGGGAAGTCATCGTCCATGAACCGTCCTGAACGGCGTACGTACCCGCGAATGCACTACGACTGGCAGATGTTCCTCGATCGTCCGGGGGAGAACCTCTGCGACATGGGGCGGATGGTCGATCTGTCGGCGGTTGCGGCTCGCTTTGCCATCTCGACAGAGGCCCCTATCGAGCCGGGCATGCGCGTGGGCGTTCGCTTTTCGCATCCGTACGTCCGAGATGACTATGGGTACGAGGTTCGGACGGTCATGCAAGACGCAGAGGTCCTGCGGGTCAGACGGACCGACCAGAACAAGACGGAGGTGGCGGTGCGTCTGGCCAAGCCGTTGCATTACGGTCTGGAAGGTCAGACGTTCTCGGTGTAGTGCTCGCCTCCACCGTCGTTTCTCGCTCACCTGACGGTGGGCTATCTTGAGTCGAAATTCACGTCGCGTTAGACTAAAGCCGTTGTCCGATTCCTGGAGTTGCCCGGTTGCGGAGTGGATTGGCTATGGGTAGAGCCCGCGCATCGTGGATGCTTGTACTGTTGGCGACGGCCTTTACCGTCGGTTGCGGGCAGGGCGTGCTGTCGTCCGGGGGCGCGTGCCGCGTGCCGTGGCAGGCGGACGAGTGGGCCCGGGAAGTCATCGACCTGGTCAACGCAGAGCGGGTCGCCGAGGGGATGGCGCCGCTGCGCGCCGATGGCACGCTGGCCGAGATGGCTGAGGACTACGCCTGCGAGATGGTCGAGGGCGAATTCTTCGCGCACGAGAACCCCGACACCGGGTCGACTCCGGGAACACGGGCCGACGACCACGGCTATGTCTACTACGAGGTCGGCGAGAATCTGGCGGTCGGTTACGACAGCCCCGAGGACGTGATGGTCGCGTGGATGGACTCGCCGGGCCACCGCGCGAACATCCTGCACGACAGCTACACGGAGCTGGGGGTGGGTGTGAGAGTCGCGCTCGACGGGCAGATCTACTGGGTGCAAGAGTTCGGCGATCCCTGGCCGTAAGCTTCCGTGCTGACTATGCTGGCGGCGTGATGATCCGTCGGTCGCGGCGTGAGGGGCGGCTGTCACGCATGCTTCGCCGCTCCGTGTTTTCCAATTACTCGGCCGGGTGATCTTCGTTTGGTCTTTGCCCCCTTCGCCCGTCCCGGGCCGAGCAGCCAACATGCAAAAGACAGGGAGTTTGCAGTGAGTACCGTATTGATTGCCGTCGGTGCTTTCGTCGGCTATGTGCTGGCCTATCACACGTACGGCAAGTTTCTGGCGCGCCGGATCTTTCAAATCGACGACAGCCGACCCACGCCCGCGCGGACCCTCAGCGACGGGGTCGACTACGTGCCGACCAAGGCGGAGGTGCTGTTCGGGCATCATTTCACGTCGATCGCGGGCACGGGGCCCATCGTAGGGCCCGCGATTGCCATCATCTGGGGATGGGTGCCGGCGCTGGTGTGGGTGTTGCTCGGCTCGATCTTCATGGGAGCCGTGCACGATTTCTCGGCGATTGTCATCTCGACGCGTCACGACGGGCGGAGTATCGGCGATGTGGCCCGAGACATCGTCAACGGTCGGGTTCGAACGCTGTTTCTGCTGATCATCTTTTTGGTGCTGCTGATTGTCATCGCGATCTTCTGCCTGGTGATCGCGGTGCTGTTTGGCCTGTACCCGCAGGCGGTGTTTCCGGTCTGGGTCGAGATCCCCATCGCGCTGGTGCTGGGCCATGCCATGTATCGCCGCGGCGTGCATCCTCTGGCGGCGTCGCTGGTGGCGGTGACGGCTCTATACGTGGCGATCGTGATCGGGGCGTACATGCCGCTGAAGATGCCGTCGCTTTTCGGCCAGCCGCCGGTGATCGTCTGGACGGTGCTGCTATTGATCTATGCGTACGCCGCGTCGGTGCTGCCGGTGTGGCGGCTGCTTCAGCCGCGCGACTACATCAACGGTCACGAGCTGTTCATCGCGCTGGGACTGCTGGGGTTGGGCGTGCTGTTCGCCCGTCCCGACATCGTCGCACCGGCGGTCGACTTCAAGCCGAACGGCGCGCCGCCCATGTGGCCCATGTTGTTTGTGACGGTGGCGTGCGGCGCGATCTCCGGGTTTCATTGCCTGGTCGGCTCGGGCACCACGTCGAAGCAGCTCAGTCAGGAGCGGCACGCACTGGCGATCGGCTATGGGGGCATGCTCACCGAGGGCATGCTGGCGGTGTTTGTGATCATCGCGGTAGCGGCGGGGATCGGCATGGCCGTGGGCGGCGAGCCGGGCGGTGTGGCCGCCTGGCAAGCACGTTACGCCTCGTGGGCGGGCGCGAGCGGGTTGGACAAGACGGTGGGCGCGTTCGTGGACGGCTCGGCCAACATGCTGACGGCGCTGCGCATTCCGCGAGACATTGCGTTGGCGCTGATGGGTGTGTTCGTGGCGTCGTTCGCCGCGACCACGCTCGACACGGCCACACGTTTGCAGCGATATGTGGTTTCGGAGCTGGCGACGGGCCTGAAGCTCAAGCCGCTGGCCGGGCGGCACGCCGCGACGTTGATCGCGGTGGTGACGGCGGGGCTGCTGGCGTTTCCCAAGGGCGGCAAGGGCGGGCTGATTCTCTGGCCGCTGTTCGGCGGGACGAATCAGTTGCTGGCCTGCCTGGCGCTGCTGGTGGCGACGGTGTATTTGAAGCGCCGCGGGCGGCCGCTGGGCTACACGGCCATTCCCATGGTGCTGATGCTGGTGATGACCTCGTGGGCGATGGTGTACAACGTCCGCACGTTCGCGCAGGACCCGCAGGCCAACTGGCATCTGATCGTGATCGGCGTGGCGATTCTGGCGCTGGAAGCGTGGATGGTGATCGAATCGCTGATCGTGCTGGGCCTAGCCAAGGCCGACCTGGTCGAGGGCGAGCCGAGGCCGGTGGAAGTGCCGGCGGGGTGAGGTTTCTACCCATGACGGCGACTTCGCCACGTTCGCCTGCAACGTAGGCGTGGTGTTGCCGAGTGGGTCGGTGTCCCGGGCGAAGCCTGGGCGAAGGCGGATCGCGGCGAGGATCAGCCGGTGCGTCGCTCGGCTCGGCGGTCTGCGCGCATTCTCACGCGGGCAGTTGTGTTACTGAGATCCTTTCCGCAAGGTCGGCTGAATTCGTTACGCATGTGGAAGTACACACCGATTCTGTTGGGGAATCACTCCAAGACACGGTCCATCAGGAACGCCCGGGGTAAGCCGCGCGGTCTTCCGCGTCGGCTTGACCCCGATGTTGGACATTGTCTGCTTACGTCCGTTGCAAGAAGCGCCCCTTGAAGTCACTCACAATCTTCTTGGCCCTCTCGATTTGTTTTCTGACCTTTTCGTTGTCGTAATCGCCTTCCGCTCGGTACATACCAAGGTCATACGTGTCAACGCGCGCCTTTGCTTCCAGGCAGTAGATGAGAAGCAGGAGCGTAGGATCGGGGACCACGGGAAAATCACCATTCTCCAAACAGGCGGACTTGAAGGTTCGAAACAGCCCAGGAGTGATAGCCCAGAACTCGGTCCTGACTCGCGTCACTTCTTCCATGTCTGCCTCTTTCAGCATGGGGTAGGCTTCGCGCAGTAAGTGCAACACGTGCTCCTCGATAAGCTCTTTGCGCGCGTTGGTGCTTGCGTAGTTGCCGAGCAACAGGACTTCCTCCGAAGTGGCCGACAGGTGCTTTAGCATTCCGCACAGGCGGAAGGCGTTCACGACGGTGTTCTCGGCAGAATCATCCCAACAGACGTCCACGGGGTAGTACAGCACTGCGTTGACAGAAGGAGCTCTATTGATCGCCTCGTCCACGCATGTATACCACCAGTGTCCCATGCCTTTCCCTGTTCTTTCCGACGGTTTTCGCACGGAGGCACGATAGATCACGTTCCGGAAGGAGCAGAGCTTGTCCTTTTCTGTGCTGTGCACATCCAGGAAGGCACCGGTCAGCTCGAATGCCTCACCGCAGTTCCGGGCGATTTCATTCACAGAGCTGATGAGGCGATCCATGTCGCCAGCAAACTGGGTCACGGGCCCCGCCCCTGCCCATACGATCGGAGTGGCAATGCAGAACTGCTTCACATCTGCCATGTCTGTCTCCTTTCACCATGTCCAACAATGATTAGACTGATCCGCACAAGACGCGGTGTTCCGTTTTCCTGCCCGTAAGAGACGCCATCGATGCGCGCCCTGCATCAGGGATCTGTTGCAGCATCTGACACCTATGCCGGTGACCTGCCCCCGTTTTATGTACCACCTGTTATGAGAGTCGAGCCAGTGTAAACACCGTCCCGGCTGTTCTTCTCCGGTGCTTTCCGGAGGGGAAGAAGCCGGGAGTTTTGGGGGCAGAGCCCCCGACGATTCATCTGTCCTGGTGCATCGGGCCGCGAAGGCCGCCGGTGTTTGATAGCCCAGCGAGCTGTGCGGCCGACGATGATTGTACTGCAGCCGGTAGTCCTCCACCAGCACCTTGGCTTCACGCAGACTCGTAAACAACTCGC